>ERZ794949.98-NODE-98-length-33379-cov-17.467921_pt1 | contig 33379 bp, 36 predicted proteins | sample MGYA00511363_ERZ794949 | MGnify/ENA primary metagenome ERZ794949 (study PRJEB30137, sample SAMN04331402) | food metagenome | isolation source: T1 must sample point D1 replicate B | place: Australia: South Australia ...
TTTATATTTAATTGAATTATTTTCACCAATCCATGAAAATAAAAAAGAGACCTTATTTGGTCTCTTTTTCATTATTTTTTAAGACGTTCGATATCTCTAACAATCATTAATTCTTCGTTTGTAGGGATTAGTAATGTCTTGATCTTAGCATCGTCAGCACTGATATCTCTTTCAACGGCACGAATGTGGTTCTTTTCAGAATCAACCTTAACACCGAAGTAGCTTAACTTGTCAGCAACTTCTTGTCTAATACCAATATCGTTTTCACCAACACCGGCTGTAAATACAATACCATCAACACCGTTCATTTCAGCAACGTATTGACCAACGTATCTAACGATTCTGTTCATGTACATGTTACGAGCTAATTCAGCTTGGTGGTTTTCATCCTTAACTGCTTCTAAATCTCTCATATCAGCAGAAACTTCAGATACACCAGCTAAACCTGACTTCTTGTTTAGGATGCTAATCATTTCATTAATATCTGAAACGCCTTCTTTTTGCATAATGTAAGCAAGTAGTGAAGGGTCAACATCACCAGATCTAGTAGCCATCATGATACCAGTTAATGGAGTGAAGCCCATTGAAGTATCTAATGACTTACCATGGTCTACGGCACAGATTGAAGCACCAGCACCTAAGTGCATGATAACTAGTTTTAAGTCTTCTAGTTTCTTGCCCATCATAGCTGCAGCACGTCCTGATACGTAACGGTAACTAGTACCATGTGCACCATACTTTCTAGCTTTGTAATCACGGTAGTACTTGTATGGTAAAGCATACATGTAGTTTTCTTCTGGAATTGAAGTATGGAATGAAGTATCGAATACGGCAACACTAATTACGTCTGGCAAAATCTTCTTGAATGCTTTGATTCCTAGAATATTTGCTGGTTCGTGAAGTGGAGCTAATTCGGATAGTTCTTCTAACTTACTTAAAACATCATCATCAATAACAACTGAATCAGTGAAGTATTCACCACCGGCAACAACACGGTGACCAACACCTGTGATTTCGTTGTAATCAGCAATAATGTTTAGGCTTAGTAGTTTGTCTAATACAAGTTTGATAGCTTCTTCATGGTTTTGAATATCCATTGTCTTTTGGAATTTTTCGCCATCACCATATTTAATTTCAACATCTGATTTAGTTAAACCAATTCTATCGATTGCCCCGCTTGAGATTAATTTTTCTGAAGGCATTTCGAATAATTTAAATTTTAATGTGGAACTTCCTGCGTTAATTGCAATTGACTTTCCCATAATAGTTCTCCTAACTTTTTTTAGATAATAAATCCTTTTCTTCCCACTCAACTAGTTCTGCTAAGAATTTTTGGAAAGCAGATACTTCATTAAATGATGGGAACTCACCAATCATAATTTTTTCAACTTGGTGGGCATCTTCACCATGCTTTTGCAGAATCAAAATAGCTTTTTGAGCATTTGCATTGTTAAAGATTTCTTTTGGTAGATTCAACAATGCTTGAAGATAAGCATTATCTTGAATCCATTTTAACAATGATTTTGATTCCGGCGTGTTAAAGATATTACTTGGCACTAAGAAAACCCCATAACCACCTGGTTTGACATGGTTCATCCCTTGTTCGATTAACAAGTGGTGAGCATATGAATGACCATCTGTTGATCTTGTCTTATAGTTAGTGGTATTTTCATCAATCGGATAATACCCAATTGGTAAATCAGAAATTACTAAATCTGCATCATCTACCAAAATATTGGCAACTGAATCTTGATAAATAAGTTCAGTATTTTTATCGTTTCTTTGCATTTGTGTACTTATGCTTGAAACGGCTAACATGGAATCATCATTATCGATTCCGATAGCATGCAAATCAATATCTTTAACTGCATCCTTCAATTGATTCATAACCGTAGTTAATAGGTTACCCATTCCAACGGATAAATCCAGAATCTGTAGATGCTTGGCATTCTTAACTAATCTAATAACTAAATAGCCCATGATAGAGGCTATTGTATCAGGTGTTATTTGGTGATTTGCTTGAATCGCATCCTCTTTGGTTGCTTTGATCATGCAAATTTGAATTGCCTTTCTTACAGTTTCTGCATCCATAGATTGATAATCTACGTCTCGGTATAATCCTTCTAACTTAGAAACTGTGTCACTATCTGGTATACCATCTTCAACATGAACTTGTCCGTCATTGATAAGGTTATCTCCAGTCTCGATGAATGCATCAAGATATGATACCCCTAGCTTGTCTTTCAATATTTCAGCTGAAGAATTGAAAACTTTAAACAGAGTTTCTGTATCTTTCTCAGTCAGCACACTCAACTCCCTTAAAAGTATTATCACTTAATAACAACTTTCATATTACCAGATTTTTATAAGAAAATTCAAGATAAACCATTAATAACTTGCATATAAATTATCGTTATTCATAACTTTTTATCAATTTATCTATCGTCTGCATTTCAGCATTATATTTTTCGTATTTTATCAATAAGAAAATTGATAAAACCGATAGAACGACAATCGCAATCAATGTCGCTGATCCACATTTTTTACTCATAAGATATTGAACTCACATCCTCATAACTTTCACCGTTTGTAAATTTCACATTCACTGATAAATGCTTTTTTACTTCTTTAAAACTAACACTGTCAACATCATCTATTAGCGGATAAAATCCGCCATTCATACCAGTTAAAATTATCATTCTGCCATTTTTAAACATTTCATACTCTTTGTCATACTTTTTGCTCCCAATATATAACAACTTTCCGCCCACAATCTTGTACAAAAAGTAGTGTTTCTTAGTTGATTCGATATTCTTTAGAAACAGTTGAAAATCCACTGCATGAATGTTTTTTTGATTATATGATTTTTTCAACGAATCAATCATTGTAATCGAAAACGCAATCAAACCCAGTATTGTTAGTGCAATAATCGTTTCAATAATCGTAAAGCCCTTTTCTTTTTTCATAGTCTATTCTCTTTTTTATCAAAGCTCTTCTAGCTTTATCAAGATTGTCATACATATGTTGGTTTGATTCACAAAAGAAAATCATCCCCACCGAAATTAGAGTCAACGCCGTAATAGAATCAATCATAATAAAGCCTTTATTCATAATATTCTTCATATATTTTATAAGTACCTCCACCAAGCTGTACTTTTAAAAGATAACGGGTATGTGTTGCCTTGGAATACCATTCATAGGTTTGTGGTGCAACATATCCGTCATTATTAATAGTTATTGATAAATTATCCTCTGAACGCATACCATCAGGCATTTTCAGCTTATTATAATGACCATCGTTAAAGAAGATAATGTCATGGTTTTTCTGGTAAATATATGTTCTTAATCTGCTATATTCACTATTCGCAATTCCTTGTTTCCAATAAACATTAAAATTGGCCCAAAAATCATTTTCTAACTCCTGATCATTAATATGAACACCTTGATATAAAAATATACATAATGACATAAAAATCGCGCTAATGATTAATACAATCAACATCTCAATTGTAGTGAATGCTGTTTTATTCTTTTGCCACGACCTTGTTGTCCACAATTTGAATACCTTCTTCTTGGGCTTGATCGGCTTGTTTTTTAGTTAGGTAACCATTTTTAACAAGCGCATCCATACTTACGTCTCCTTTATTGCCATCTGATGCAAACGAATCAATTTGACCTTGGACCAAAGTTTGCATTGCATGGACGTGTACATCGGTTGCGTGCTTTCTTTGTCCAGAAACGTTGGGTACAACAATCAAAATTAGTAGTGAAATAATAAATAATACGATTGTCATTTCAATTAGTGTGAAGCCTGCTTTTTTCTTGTTCATTTTTTAAATTCCCTTCAATGATGAATAAATTGGCATAAGAACAACTAAATATGCCAACACAATACAAATTCCAATAAATAAAAATAATAGTGGTTGAATTAGATTAATTAGTTGATTAGAGCGACGATTCATTTCCTCGAACTTAATCTGTGAAAAAGCATCTAGTTTGATTAATATTTCAGACACCTTTGAGCCATGATGGAAAAAGCCATTAAACTCGACTGGAATAAACGAATACATTTTAGTTATCTGTCCGACATCTTCTCCATGATCAGCTAAACGGCGAGCTTTTTCTCCTAATAGATACATAATAGTATTTGGCTTAAAGTCCTTTAAAATGCTTAGAATATTCTTTAAATCAATTCCGTTTTGAATCAACATCTTTAGTTCAAGGGACAAAATATAGCCCATATATGCAGTATAAATTTTTCCGATAAACGGAATTCTCGATATAACGTCTCTTTTTCTTAGTAATGGTAATCGTTTGTACATCACCGAGACGATTAAAGTTCCCATAAACATGCAGAATAAAATTAGATATAGCCAACCTAAATCATAATGTTGCATGTAATTAATCGAACTTAATTGCGGTAATACAAAGGAGTTGATTGCATAAACGATTCCAATCAAAATAATTACTAATATAATTGGATAAAACAGTAAATCTTTTATCTTTGATTTGTTTTCTAACTTAACTTCAATAAAGTGGCTTAGTTCAGCTAAACAGGATGACAGATCACCATATTTTTCGCTAATCATGATTTGATTATAAAAATCGTTGTGTACTAAACCAACAATGCTGTCGCTAAAGCTATTGCCTTCACTCAACTTATTAGCAATCTTTTTAATTGTTGATTGCCTACCACCTACTTCAGATAGGAACTGTAGTGATTCTTTAATTGTGAATCCAGCGCTAAATAAATCACTTAAATTCTTAAACAGGTAATACTGTTTATTCAGCGATAGTTTTTCCATTACCAACTATCCTTTCTTTTAAATCTGCAAAATCACTTTTAATATCCATAGTCACTGAAATATCTCTTTGATTTTTTACTGACAACGTTTGAAAGACGACTGAGTTTAAACAATTAAATAAATCATCAAAGTCACAACCCAATTGGACTAATCTATTAATGACACCGTCAATGTCTCTGGCATGAATTGTAGTTAATACCAAATGACCGGAAAGTGCTGCACGAACAGCGGATTTAGCAGTACTAGCATCCCTAATTTCACCAATAATAAAGACGTCCGGACGACTTCTTAGTCCAACCTTAATCAATTCGTCATAGCCCATGTCAGCAGATTCATTAACCTGCAACTGAAGAAAATTAGTATTAATAATTTCTACTGGATCTTCAATACTCATAATCAACTTATTTGGACTCATTGAATTAGCTAAATGATAAATTGAAGTGGTCTTCCCAGAACCGGTCTTACCAGCGAAAATAATCATCCCGTTTTGTTTAGATAATTCCTTTAGTCGATAGAATTGATCCAAATTGTTGTAATTGATAGTTTCGTCATCCAATGAATAAATAATTCTAATTACCATTGATTCATGATTTTTATAATTTCCAACTGAGGAAAAACGCAAGAAAAACTTTTTTTGGTTATTGATAAACTCAAATGAACCAATTTGTGGTCTTCTGCGCTCACTAATTGACATCCCACCAATATATTTACAGTAATTGATTAACTTATTTGCTTTTTCATAATTGATATAATCATAATTCTCAATACTTAATCCTGTATGTTCCCTAACAATGTAATTTTCATTAATCGGCAGAAGATAAATGTCTTTGATTTTGTCTTCAATTGCTTGATTAATTAAATTATCAAAATAATTTGAAATACTCATAAAAAAACCTCCACTTTTTATATTCGAAAAAAGTAGAGGTTTCATTTATTTTTATACAAAAAAAGATGCACAAATGTGCATCTCCTTTAATTATTCAGCTGCTTCGGGTAATTCAGCTGCTTCGTAAACGTCTTGGACGTCATCGTTTTCATCAAGTTCGTCAATTAGACCAGTGTATTGTGAAACTTTGTCACTTGGTACAGCAGTCTTGTTTTGAGGGAACATTGTAACTTCAGCAGTATCTAAATCATATTTTTCTTGTAAAGCATCTCTAACAGCAGTTAGATCTGAAGGTGCAGTGAAGATTTCAAATTGGTCGTCATCTGACTTCATGTCTTCTCCACCAGCATCTAAAACATCCATTAACATGCTGTCTTCATCAACGTCTAAACCGTCACGTAGGATAACGATGTATCCTTTACGGTCAAACATGTATGAAACAGAACCATTTGATCCTAGTGAACCACCATGGTGACTGAATGCTGAACGTACGGCAGCAGCAGTACGGTTCTTGTTATCAGTTAAGCAAGAAACCATGATAGCTGTACCAGCAGGTCCATATCCTTCGTAAGTAATTTCTTCGTAGTTTGCTCCACCTTGACCAGAAGCCTTATCGATAGCACGTTGAATGTTATCCTTAGGCATGTTGGCAGCATGAGCTTTATCAATCACAAGACGTAATTGTGGGTTACCATCTGGTTCTGGACCACCAGCTTTAGCAGCTTGGTATAAATCACGAGACAATTTTTGGAAAATCTTACCACGTTTTTTATCTTGGGCACCTTTACGTCCTTGAATGTTATGCCATTTTGAATGTCCTGACATAATCACAGCACTCCTCTCGAATTCTATTGTTTCATTAGTTTACAAACATATCAATTATATCAATCAGTATATAATTAATCAAGTTACTATATCAGCTATTTAGTTGAGTCGCGTTCAACTATTTCATAGCCTAAAACCACATAGCGATTATCAATCTCTTCTTTATTCATGATCTTGGTCAATAATCTCATTGCTACCGCACCAATATCATACAAAGGTTGAGTGATTGAAGACAATTGTGGCCTCATCATCTTAGCTAATTTTGTATTATTACTTGTGAATAATTCAAAATCTTGTGGCACTGAAACACCCCTATCGGTCATTCCATTTAAGATTCCGGCAGCCAATTCATCATTAGTTGCTACAGCCGCAGTAACCTTATCATTGATTATTTGTTCAGCCAAATCATAACCGTCTTCATATGTCCCCTTGGTTTCGAAAACTAACTTCTCATTAAACTTGATGCCGTTATTTTCTAGAGCAGAAACATATCCTTTTAGTCGGTATTTCTTATTAACATCTTGTTTCATTGAACCAGATGCAAATGCAATTCTAGAATTACCATTTTTGATTAAACGTTCTGTTTCATTCTTTACAGCATCTGCATAATCGATGTTTACACTAGGTACAGAGTTGTTAATATCAACTGAACCTGCAAGAACGATTGGGCAGTCAGAACGCTTAAAATCAGCTCTTAAATCATCATTAATTTCATTACCCATGAAGATAATTCCATCAACTTGCTTGCTTAACAATGTATTTAGTACTGATGCTTCCTTATCAGGATTATCATCCGAATTGGCTAGGATAATATTGTACTTGTACATGGTAGCAATATCATCAATTCCACGAGCTAGTGAAGAAAAGTATCCATCGGTTACATCGGGAATGATTACCCCAACCGTTGTTGTCTTCTTACTTGCTAGTCCCCTTGCCACAGCATTAGGGCGATAGTCCAGATCGTCTATGACTTTCAACACTTTTTCTTTGGTTGCTTGTCGTACGTTACTGTTACCATTTAAAACTCTGGAAACAGTAGCCATGGAAACACCAGATTCTCTAGCAACATCGTAAATAGTTACATTTTGCTTTTCCATTCTCTCAAACTCCTCTTTAAGTCCGCCTGGTTTGTTTTCATAGCGCTTTCAATATGTTTACAAATATATCAGATAAACGATGATTTAACAAGACTACCACCTCTTGAAAACACAAAAGAGACCTAACAAAGTCAGGTCTCTTTTACAATTTAAAAATTATTTACTTAAATTGTCTTCTTGTTTTAAAGCATCTGGATCGATGACGATATCTTGGCTATCATCACCGTTTTTTCTAACTTGGTTTCTCAAGTTGTCAGCTGCTTTGTGGAATTGGGTACTACCTTCATCGTAGTAGTATTGTGCTTTGTTAACTACATTATCGTTAACCTTACCAGCAGCGTCTTTAATCTTTGACTTTGCATCTGAAGTCTTGTATTGTAGTTGTTCTTTTACGTCATCAACAGAATCTAAGGCGTAAAAAGCATAGTCTAATGCACGATCTTTTAGGTCGTTTGCAGTCTTTACAGTACTGTTAACGAATTCCTTTGTCTTTTCATCATCCATCTTACGGTATGCTAGATATGCAGCAGCGGCTGCACCGGTAGTTAATCCTAATAAAAATAGTCCTGTCTTTTTCATAAAAAACACTCCCTTTTATTTTTTAAACATTCTAAAGCCAGCACCTGCGGCTTTTTCCATAAATGATTTCTTGTTTCTGTTTTGGAACTTTTTGGCTAAGTTTTGAGTTGCGTTATTTAAATCGCTAACGCTTTGTCCAACATCTGCAGCAGCTTGATAAACTGGATCCAAGGTGTTGATTTTTTCATTAACATCCTTAACTAATGAATTTGAGCTAGCTAAAATATCTTCGGCTTGTTTTGATATTACAGTGATATCTTGAGAGATAGAATTAATATTCTTATTTACCTCGTCAACAGTCTTAGATAACTTGATTAGTAGAACCGCAGCACAAATTGCAATAATGAAAAATGCAACTGCAGCAATCAAACCAGCTAATCCTCCAATTGTCATGCAACCCCTCCTCATACGTTTATATGATTATAATAGCATTTACTATTTAATCTTACAATTAGTTTAATCTTAAGCCCTCCACCATTCGTCAAACTTACTATATAGTTGTTTAATTGCATTTCCACGATGGCTTATCTCATTTTTTTCATGATCAGACATTTCTGCCATGGTCTTCTTCTTACTTGGTACATAAAATAATGGGTCGTATCCAAAACCATTATCACCTCTTGGTGCTTTTAGAATGGTTCCTTCTACGGTTCCATAAACAACGAATTTTTCACCATGTTGATTCAATAATACTAAGCAAGTCACAAATTTAGCGTCACGCTTGTCACTGTCACCTAATTTTGCTAATAGCTTTTTATTGTTCGCGTCGTCATCATGGTCTCCAGCATATCTAGCTGAATGAATTCCAGGCTCATTATTTAATGCAGGCACTTCCAAACCAGAATCATCAGCTAAAACGGCTAAGTTAGTTCGCTCGAAAATGGCTTGTGCTTTAATGGTGGCATTTTCTTCAAATGATTCACCATTTTCAATAATTTTACCTAATTCTGGAAAATCTGCAAGCGTTTTAAATTCGATATTTTTATCGGCAAACATTTCGCGAAATTCGCGGGACTTATTTTGATTGTTAGTCGCAATTAGAATTGTGTCCATAATCATAGCTCCTCTAATTCTTTAATTGGTAGGTGTTTTGCGTGTACTTCATAGTTAAGCCATTCGTTTGCAACTTGATTGAAGTTATCCGCATCACCTGTAGTGTAGAAGGAATAAGTAGTATCTTCCTCTTCATCATTTTCGATATGATGTTGTTGTAAAATCGTCTTAATTTGCTTAACTGTCTCGTATCCAGGATCAATTAGTTTAACGGAATCACCAACTGATTTTTGAATCATTTCACGCATAATTGGAAAATGCGTACAACCAAGAATTAAAGTATCAACGTTATCCATATTGATAGTTGATAAATCGTCATCGACCACTTCTTGTTTTTTGGCATCTTTGTATTCTTGATTTTCAACCATTGTGACAAATCTAGGACAGCCTTGGCTAAATACCTCGATATTATTATTAATCTTATTAATTTCTTGTTCGTAAGCACCACTCTTAACAGTTCCGTTAGTGGCAATTAATCCAACACGATTGGTCTTTGTATTATCGACCGCAGCAATGCTTCCTGGGTTAACAACACCAATTACGGGAATAAGAAGATGATTTCTTAAATAATCTAATGCGTATGAAGTTGCAGTATTACATGCAATTACCAGCATTTTAATATCTTCTTTTTCAATTAAGAAGTTTGCTATTTGTAATGAATATTGTTGAATTTCTTCTTTAGATTTTTCACCATATGGTAAACGGGCTTCATCGCCCAAATATGCAATATTTTCGTTTTGTAATTCTTCCATTGCTAGCTTAGCAACAGTTAAGCCACCAACTCCAGAATCCATAAAACCAATCGCTTTTTTGCTCAAAATAGTAACCCTCTTTTCAGTTCCATTACTTTTATATTACCATTTTTAGCCCTATCTGACATTTATTAAAGATAAACATTTACTTTAATTTTAACTGGGATATATAAATTATGATAAATTTATAATATAATGTACTTGTATATAAGGAATTGAGGTTAACAAGTATGGATAATAATAATCTTTACAATAAAATAATTGATAACGATTCTACTCGTCCTCTATGGGGCCAAGAATTATTAAGAGACGTATTATTAAACGATTTATTGGGAAATGATACCCACAGCATCATGTATTGGGCTGGTAAAAAGATTGCCAGAAAGTTCCCATTAAAAGACGCTTTGGATACTGTCCTATTTTTCAAACAATCAGGTTTAGGTGACTTATCTGTTTCTTCTGAAAACAAGCATGAAATCAAATGGACATTGAGCGGAGATATCGTTGCTAAAAGAATCGAAGCCAATCCAGATGCCGACTTCATGTTTGAATCCGGTTTCTTAGCTCAAATTGCTCAACAACAATTCGGAGTAATTTCTGAAGCTGAAATGAATCCTAAAGAAGAAAAAAATGGAACCGTCCTTATTAGAGTACATATGGATCCAAAGCATCCAGCTCCAGTAATTGAGGATTCCGTTAAAGAATTTGATTTAAAACAATAATAAAAAAGAACGCTTAGCGATATGCTAAACGTTCTTTTTTTGTCTTATAGGTATTGATTTAAGATCTTAGCTAGTTGTTCTTTGCTGTGGTAACCCACGATGCTATCTACAACTTCGCCATCCTTCTTTACTAATAAAGTAGGAATACTCATAATACCAAATTTTTGTGGTGTTTCTGGGTTTTGGTCAACATCCATCTTATTGAATGTTACCTTGTCACCCATTTCTTCAGATAATTGGTCTACAACTGGTGATTGCATACGGCAAGGACCACACCAAGTTGCCCAAAAATCAGTTAAAGTAACACCTTCGGCAGTATCTTTTTCAAATGTCTTATCTGTTGTTTCTGAAACCATATTAATAGCCTCCTTATTTTTCTTACTGAAAGTAAGTTTAGACTGTTTAGTAATTAAATGCAAAGAATAAGTCTTATGCGATTTAATTTTCTACTTCAATTTTACCACTGTGGAACCGTCTCCTCCAGCATTTGCTGGTGAATAATTAAAGGAGTCAACTCGTCTATCGCTAGAAAGCATATCTGTGACACCTTGTCTAAGTGCTCCGGTACCTTTTCCGTGAATAATTGTGACGGAAGGATACCCTGCAAGTACGGCAGAATCCAAGTATTGATCAACTTCATGCATTGCTTCTTCATAGCGATGACCACGTAAATCCAGCTTAGCTGACACGCGTTTGGAAGCAGTTCTTTTAACCTTGGTATTAAATCTTTGTTCATCATTATCAACTTTGATTTTTTCAAGGTCACCTTCGGCAATTCTCATCTTAAGAATTCCTAATTGAACTTCCCATTCATTATCATCTAATTTCTTAACCAACACACCACGTTGTCCATATGACTTAACCATAACGTCGTCACCCTTATGGAAATCGTGTTTAGCTTTCGCCTTCTTTAATACACGGTTATTAACCAGGTTAACGTCATGGCGTAGTGAGTTCAATTGACCTTGAGCATCAATTAATTCATTTTCCTTGATGGTAACTTGGCCAACTTTACGTTGCTTTTCATGAAGATCCTTGATAATTGCATCCGCCTTTTTCTTAGCAGATTCAGCAATTTCATTTGCTTGTTGCTTAGCAGCAAGCACCAATCGATCTTTTTGGTTCTTGTACTTAGCGTATTCTTCACTCAAGTCTTCATGTAACTTGGTAGCATCATCCAATTGAACCTTTAGTTCATCGGCTTCAACTCGAGCACGTTTAGTTTGTTCAGTTAATTCAACAATCATTGTGTTTAAATCTTGGCTGTCTTGGTCAACCAATGATCTAGCTTCTGTAATGATTGATTCATCCAAACCAAGTCTAGATGCAATATTCAAACCATTACTTTGACCAGGAACCCCCATCATTAAATGATAAGTAGGTTGAAGGGTTTCACTATCGAATTCCATAGATGCGTTAATCGTTTGTGGACGGTTGTATGCATATACCTTCAATTCAGGATAGTGAGTTGTAGCAACAACATCACAGTCTTTTTCGGCAATCTTGTCTAGAATGGCGATGGCTAAAGCAGAACCTTCCTTAGGATCAGTTCCGGCACCCAATTCATCAAGAATTACCAAACTCTTCTTGGTAATTCCATTTAGAATATCAACGATATTATCCATATGTGATGAGAATGTACTTAGGTTTTGTTCGATTGATTGTTCGTCACCAATATCAGCGAAGACATTGTCAAATACTGCAACGGATGAACCTTCGTTGGCTGTCACAAATAAACCAGATTGTGCCATCAATTGAAGTAATCCTAATGTCTTGATAGTGATGGTCTTACCACCGGTATTAGGACCGGTAATAATAATTGCCTTGTTATCTTTGCCAATGTATAAATCATTTGCAACAACCTTATTCATATCAATTAAAGGATGTCTAGCTTGCTTTAAGTTAACATGATTTTCGTTTGATACAATTGGTCTGGTTGCCTTTAAATCTCTCGCATATTTGGCCTTGGCATTAATCAAATCTAAGTGTCCTAATATCTTAGAGTTATTGATGATTTCACTTTGGTAAGGACGAATCAAATCAGATAATTCGATTAAGATACGTCTTTCTTCATGACGTTCTTCAATTTGTTTTTGACGAAGTTCTGTATTCAAACCAACAGTTGACGCTGGTTCAATGTACAATGTTTGGCCAGAAGAACTGCGATCATGCACAATTCCACCAAACTTATTTTTATTTTCAGCTTTAACTGGTAACACCATTCGGTCTTCTCTAATTGTTACGATTGGTTCAGTTAAATCTTTACTGTGCTTTTGAGTGAATTGATTCATAATTGAACGCACTTCACCCTTAATAACATCCATTCGACGTCTGATTGCATTCAATTCCTTTGAGGCAGTATTTAATAATCTGCCATCGTCGTCAATTGAATCGGATAGTCGTTGTGAAATGTTTGGGACTGCCTGAATTTCATTGATTAGTTTATATAAACGATTCAATGATACTTCATCGTCTCTTAGGTTATTAAAAAATCTAACTAGATAGTTAGATGTCTTTAAAATCTTATTTATCTTTGATAATTCACTACCATTCAATGAGGCGTCGATTTTTAAACGCTTCATGTATGGAGTAACATCATCAAGCTTGGGAATAGAAATTTCTTTATCTAAACGTAAAATATGCGCCCCATCATCAGTTTCATCAAGCCACATATTAATAGTGTTAGGATTATCTACCGGTGATAGTGCAGCTAGTTCCTTTTTCCCGTTTCTGGTAGTTAAGTATTGCTCGATTGAACTCTTAACTTTTTCATATTCTAAAGTGGATAGAACTTTTTCATTCATTTATTTAATCACCTTATCTTAGCCATTTTTCATATAAATCGTGTGAAATAATTGGTGTCTTATGAACAATAAACTCAGCAACTGATGACTGATGATATTGTTTAGTTATTTGATTACTTGGTAGAACAGAAATCACGTTTAAAATAAATAGAATTGATACGTAAGCGATAATCAATCCAATAATGGTCCCACCTAATGCATTAAGTTGATGAATTACTGGAATGTGTGTAATCTTATCTACGATTGAGATAATAATACGAACAAAAATTCCAGAAATTAAGAAAATAATGAAGAAACTGATACTGTTACATAGGATTTGATCATTAATCAAACTACTATTTGCAAAGATAGCTTGGCTCAAATCTCTAGCAAAGTATAGAGAAACAAATAAGCTAAACAAAAAACCAACAACACGTAATATTTCTTGTGCTAATCCACGGTGATATCCATCGTATGCGCCATAGATAAGTAGTAGAAAGATAATAATATTAAAAAGCATTAGTTCATGTTTCCTTCTTCTTCGTTATTTTCGGTTAATTCATTTAATTTTTCTTGTAACTTAATTTGCTCTGAAAATGCGTTAAAAGCCAATAAAATAGCTGCATCTTCGTCATTAATATCTGGTGACATTTCTTTTAATTGAACCAATTGACGATTCATTAATTCAGTCACTGTATTCATGTGATCTGCGGAACTCTTACCTACAAATGTGTAATTCTTTTTTCCAATACTAGCTTTAAAGCGTTGATTCGTGTCGTTCATTTTCGATAAACCTCCATTAACTTCATCACTATTTTAGCATGAAAAGGCAGACTATAACCAGTAAAGAACACAAAAAAAGACGCCGTTGCGGCATCTTTTTAGTTATTGTTTATTCTTCTTCATCGTCACCGTCATCGGTATCTAATAAAGTGTTTAGCACTGATTCAACCATTTCCCATTCTTCATCAGTTTCAATTAATTGTAAATCTCCACCTTGTGGGTCCATTGGATCATCGCCTTCTGGTAAGGCATATGCTTCAATGTTAACTTCTTCATCATCTGCTTTACCGGCTGGGTAAAGTAAGATGTATGATTTACCAAAATCATCAGATTCGAAAGTAAATAAAACGTCGTATAATTCTTCGTTTCCCTTTTCGTCAACTAATGAAATTTGTTGTTGTTCTTCTTCGTTGTTGTTGTCCATTGCTAAGCTCTCCTCTCTTTATCTTGTTAGTTTACCTTTACCATCCAAATAGGTTTGTAAAATCAATTCGGAGGCAATTTTATCGATAACTTTTTTACGTTTTTCTCTAGAAGTGTCCGCTTTTTCAATAAGCATTCTTTCGGCTTCAACAGTTGTTAATCGTTCGTCAACAAAGTCGACTGGCAAGTTAAACTTTTCTTTTAACATTTCACCATATCGTTTTGAAGCTTCAACCCTAGGTCCTGAGGTATTATTCATGTTCTTAGGTAATCCTAGAACAAACCCCGTAATTTCATATTTTTCGACTAATTCGGCTACCCGATCTAATCCAAATTGTTCTTCGTCTTCGTTAATTGGAATGATTTCAACACCTTGTGCTGTCCATCCCAACAAATCACTAACGGAAATCCCAACTGTCTTAGATCCGACATCCATCCCCATTAATCTCATATATTAGTTTTCCTCACGATCATTATTCTTGTCCAAGTAAAAACGAACCAACTCTTCAATAATTTCGTCTCTTTCGTATCGACGAATTAAATTACGAGCATCATTAAATCGAGGAATATATGCAGGATCTCCTGAAATTAAATATCCGACAATTTGATTGTATGGATCGTATCCTTTTTCCTCCAACGCCTTAAATACAATTAAAAGAGTATCGTGAACATTCTTTGGAGTGTTGTTGCTTAAATCAAAATACATTGTCTTATCTGAAGCACTCATTTATAACACCTCTAAATCTATGATGTAGGTTTATTATAATTCTACTTGGAACAAAATAAAACTTAAATATTAATTATTTTTAAAAGTTTTCTAACCAAGCAACTGCTGCTTCCATTGCCTTAGGTAATCCTTCAGGCTTTGAACCACCGGCTTGAGCCATGTTTGGACGGCCACCACCGCCACCATTAATTTCCTTAGAAATTGACTTAATGATGTCACCGGCCTTCATGCCATCCTTAACCTTTTCATCACTAACAGCAACGATTAGGTTAGCCTTTTCACCACTTTGAGTTCCAAGTACTAATACGTCTGATAGTTTCTTACTTCTCCAAGTATCAGCTAGTTGTCTTAATTGATCCATTCCAGAAACATTTAAGACACCAGTGATAATCTTGTTTCCGTTAACTTGTTTAACGTCATCGAAAAATGAGTTAGCTTGTTGGCTAGCAATCTTTGATTCTAACTTATCTTGTTTTTGTTGTAAGTCCTTGATTTGTTCTTGTAATTGAGCAACCTTGTTAGGAACTTCCTTAACTTGGATAGTCTTAACTTGATCAGCAACTTGTTTTAGAAGTGCTTCTTCATTGTTTAGGTAATCAAAAGCAGCCTTTGAAGTTACGGCTTCAATTCTTCTAACACCAGCACCAACACCTGATTCTGAAACAATCTTGAATAGTCCAATTTGACTAGTGTTGCTTACGTGATTACCACCACAGAATTCAACTGAGTAATCACCGGCACTAACAACTCTAACCTTATCACCGTATTTGCTGTCGAATAAGGCGATGGCACCCATCTTCTTACCAGTTTCTTGATCTGTTTCAACAGTAGTAACAGGTTCTGCCTTAAAAATTTCTTCGTTAACTAAGTCTTCAACCTTTTGTAGGTCTTCCTTAGTAACTGAACCGAAGTGAGTGAAGTCAAATCTTAAGTAGTTTGGTTCAACTAATGAACCGGCTTGTTGAGTATGGTCACCTAAAACATTTCTCAATGATTGGTCCAATAAGTGGGTTGCAGTATGGTTGTGTTCAACCAATGCGTGGAACTTACGATCAACACTTAGTTTGTATTGGTGGTCTTTTGACAGACTAGTAATTACTTCAACAGTGTGTAAGTTTTGACCATTTGGTGCATGTTGAACGTCAGTAACCTTTGCACATAGGTTACCATCTTCATCAACAATTGTACCTTGGTCAGCAACTTGACCACCCATTTCAGCGTAGAAAGGAGTCTTATCAAAGATAACTTCAGCTTCCCCAGCGCCTGCTTGGTCAACTAGTTTTTCATCAACAATAATATCAAGTAATTTGGCATCATCAACTTCTAGTTGTGAGTATCCAACGTATTCACTTGGTGTCTTAATGTCGATTAATAGATCACGTTGAACACCCATTGACTTGTCGTTTCCACGGGCATTTCTAGCACGTTCTTTTTGCTTTTGCATTTCTGCCTTAAAACCAGTTTCATCAACTGAGAATCCAGCATCTTCTAGGTATTCCTTAGTCATTTCTAATGGGAAACCGTAAGTATCATATAGCTTAAATGCATCTTTTCCTTCAACAGTCTTTTGGTTAGTCTTCTTCAAGTTGTCCATCAATTCACCAAGAAGTTGTAAACCATCAGATAGTGTTTCATTGAAACGTTTTTCTTCAGAATGAATAACCTTTTCTAGGTAATCCTTTTGTTCCAATACTTCTGGGTAGTATGACTTCATGATTTCGCCAACAACTGGAACTAATTGGTATAAGAAGTCATCCTTGATGCCTAAACGGTGACCCGATACAATGGCACGTCTGATTAAACGTCTGATAACATATCCTCTACCAACGTTTGATGGAAGAGCACCGTCGCCAATAGCGAAAGTAATTGCACGAGCGTGGTCAGCGATAATCTTAAAGTCGATATCGTCTTGAGAATTTGTACCGTACTTCTTACCATCACTTAGTGATTGAGTCTTTTCAATGATTGGCATGAACAAGTCGGTTTCAAAGTTAGTTGGTGCGTCTTCAAAAATTGAAACAACACGTTCTAATCCCATCCCCGTATCAATGTTCTTTCTTGGAAGTGGTTCGTAAGTATCATCTGGTTTGTGGTTAAATTGTGAAAACACAATGTTCCAAACTTCAAGATATCTTTCGTTTTCCCCACCAGGGTAGTTTTCTGGATCATCTGGAGCTAAATTATCGTATTTTTCGCCACGGTCGTAGAAGATTTCAGTATCTGGACCTGAAGGACCTTGACCAATATCCCAGAAGTTATCATCCATGTCGATTAAGTGGTCAGCAGCAACCCCTGCTTCTTGCCAGAATTTCTTAGCATCAGTATCTTCAGGATATACAGTCATGTATAGCTTTTCTTTGTCCCAACCAAACCATTCTGGTGAAGTTAGTAATTCAAAAGCCCATGTAATTGCTTCTTTCTTGAAGTAATCACCAACTGAGAAGTTACCTAACATTTCGAATAATGTGTGGTGACGAGCTGTCTTACCAACATTTTCGATATCGTTAGTTCTAATACTCTTTTGTGAACTAGTTAAACGGTGGTTCTTTGGAACAACACTACCGTCAAAGTATTTCTTCATTGTGGCAACACCAGAGTTAATCCATAGAAGTGATGGATCGTCCTTTGGTACTAATGAAGCACTTGGTTCAATTGTGTGACCATGTTGTTTGAAAAATTCCAAATACATAGCACGAATTTGACTACTATCTAATTTTTTCATAGAAATTCCCTCCAATAAGCACAAAAACACCGTTGCTAGTAAAGACGCTATATGCGCGGTACCACTTTACTTGCAACGATGTTTTTCGTATACCTCTTTAAGTCTCAATAACGCTGAGAAAGCGATTTAATTATTACTCGAGATAGCACTTGATAAACCCAATCATCTTTTTCACCGACCAAGATGTCTCTTAAAATGAAATTATACAAGCATGTTCTCTAATTTATATCTAAATTATATGGTTTATTAAAACCGGTGTCAAACGTTATCTATAACGTTGTGAACTGTTCTTCTTGGACTTTCTCTTACGACGTCCTTCTTCTCTTTGTTGGATACGACGATTCATTTCATCGTTTCGCTTAAGCTCTTGTTTAATCTTGTTCTTGTAACCAGGCTTAACGTTTCTCTTCTTCTTTTTAATCATACCAATCATGGTTGGTTCTAGCTTGTCATGACCACGACGGTGCGACTTTCTACGATTACGATCGTAAGTGTCTTCAACACGGCCACCACGAATAACCTTTGGCTTAAATGAAATGCCCATCTTTTCTAATGCGTCAATTTCATCTTCCTCATCAGGAGAGTAAAGAGTAACCGCAGTTCCAGGCATGTTATTTCTACCAGTTCTTCCAACACGGTGAATGAAGTATTCCAAGTCTTCTGGAATATCATCATTAATAACATCAGAAACCCCTTCAATATCAATTCCACGAGCAGCTAAGTCAGTAGCTACAACGTATTGGAATTCAAGATTTTGAATTTGTTTCATAGTTCTCTTACGTTCACGAGGTGTTAAATCACCAGAAACGATTCCGACCTTTAAACCTTGATTACGTAAGAATTCATAAATTTCTTCAACACGTTTTCTAGTGTTAGCAAAGATTAATACAAGGTAAGGTTCACCCATGGTGATTAACTTGTAGATTAAGTCGTTCTTGTTCTGACCCTTAGTTGAAATTAACCAGTTATCAATTGTTGGACTGATAACAGTTCTGTTTGGGATGTTTTCAACGTATGGATTTTCAAGATACTTCTTCAAGAATGGTCTTAACTTTTGTGGAATGGTTGCTGAGAACACCATCATTTGAACATCCTTACCAAAGCTTGCAGCGATGTTGTCGATGTCGTTTAAGAAACCAAGGTCTAGTGTCATATCAGCTTCATCAATTACTAGTTGAGTAGCTGTATGAACTTGTAGATGTTGGCCTTTGATTAAATCAGAAATACGTCCTGGAGTTCCAATAACGATTTGTGGTTGTTCATTCTTTAGCTTTTCAATTTGTCTAACCTTATCAGTACCACCAACGTAGTTAGCGATATGAATGGTCTTGTCTGAATGCTTAGCTAGTTGCTTAGCATTATTGTAAATTTGGTAAGCTAATTCACGACTTGGAGTTGTAATAACAGCTTGGACTTCCAAGGTATCAACGTCTAATTTATCAAAAATTGGTAACAAGAACGCATGAGTCTTACCACTACCAGTGGCTGATTGACCAACAACACTTCTACCCTTACGGATTTCAGGAATAATTTTTTCCTGAATAGCGGTTGGTTCTCTAAAGTTTAATTCATCTAAAGCATCCATGATGAATGGCTTTAAATTATATTGCTTAAATGTACTTGGCATTTATTATTCTCCTTTGTAACTAGCGACTAATTCGTCTAATTTACTAATTACCGACTTGATTTCATCTTCGTCTCTAGCAGCGGCACCACTTGCCAAATCATGACCGCCACCGCCAAATTCCTTGGCTAATTCATTAATAGCTGGTCCTTTGGATCTCAAGCTAATCTTGTATGTGCCATCTTCTTTTTGAATAAAGATAGCCCAAGCGGTTACTTGATTGATATTGCCAGGAAGTGGCACAACGGCTGAAGTTCTTTCATTGCCCAAATTGAATGGTTCCAAAACTTCATCGCTTAATACGATATAAGCGGCTCCGCTATCGGTAATACTTAGATTTTCATATACATATGCGGATAGTCTAGCCATTGGTAAGTCAATTGATGATTCAATTGTATTAACTTCACTAGTCGAGAAGTCTAACTTAGCCAATTCTGATGCCACCCTAAATGTGTTTGATGAAGTAGATGGATATTTGAAACGACCAGTGTCACCAACAATACCAGCGTATAATAAGCGACCAGCATTTGCGTTAATCTTTAACTTCTTTGAGGATTCAAACAAATCATAGATTAATTCAGATGTACTTGATGCTTCTGGTTCTACCCACATAATGTCTCCAAATTGGTCATCATTTGGATGGTGATCAATCTTAATCATCATCTTTCCTTGGGTATATCTATCATCATCAACCCGAGGTTGGTTAGCGGTATCAACAACGATAACCAATGCATTCTTGTATACATCGTCATCAATTTCGTCGGTTGTTCCTAACCAATCAAAACTTTGATATTGCTTTCCAACACAGTAAACCTTCTTATTTGGAAAAGATGCCTTGATGATGTTAGCTAATCCCATTTGAGAACCATATGCATCCGGATCTGGTCGTTGGTGTCTATGGATAATAATTGTATCAAAATCGCAAATGGCTTTGATAATCTTACTTTGCGTTGATAATTTGAAAAAATTAAACATTTTACTCATAATCGCTCCTAATATCCTTCTATAAATTCATAATATAATTATATCATATGGTCATTTATGTTGTTTAGGCCTTAACAGACAAAAGAGACAACCTTCAGCACTGCTGAAAACTGTCTCTTTCAACTTATTATTTTTCTTCTTTAGCTTCTTTGGCAGAATCATCTGACTTAGCGTCAGCAACACGATCAGTTACCTTTGCGATTGCGTTTAGGTCAAATACTAAGTAAATGCCGTCACAATCTAAAGTAACAGTCTTTTCTTCTTCGTTGATATCGTCAACGATACCGTGTAAGCGACCGATAGTTGTTACGTGGTCACCCTTTTGAAGTTGTTTTAATGTTTCTGCGTGTTTTTGTTGTTGTTTCTTTTGTGGTCTAATAACCAAGAAATACATAATCGCAAATAATACGATTAAAATAATAAATCCACTGTAGTTACCCATTATAGTTCACCGTACCTCTCATAATTTAATATATATCTTATCAAAATTATCATTATTAGTCCAGTCCCTAATTATCACGATTAATCGGATAATTAAGGTGATGATAACCATTATCGGTTACCACTCTACCCCTGGCTGTTCTTTTAATATAACCAATTTGAAGAAGATATGGTTCATACATTTCTTCAATTGTATTCACTTCTTCTCCAATATTAGCAGCAAGTGTTGATACACCGACTGGACCACCATTGTAAAACTCAATCATGGTCTTTAACAGCTTAATATCAGTTGCATCCAATCCTTCGTTATCAACACCCAACATCTTAAGTGAAGTATCAACGATATCGACATCAACGTTTCCATCGTTTGATACTTGAGCAAAGTCACGAACTCGTTTTAATAAACGGTTAGCAATTCTAGGTGTTCCTCTTGAACGTCTTGCAATTTCGTGTGCACCTTGATCATAAATCTTAGTATGGAAAATGTCAGCTGAACGTAAAACGATATCTTGTAAATCTTCGGTATTGTAGTACTTCATGTGTTCAACGATTCCAAAACGATCTCTAAATGGTGCTGATAGCAATCCAGCTCTGGTAGTTGCACCAATCAAAGTAAATGGTGGCAATGGCAAATGAACAGGATGGGCTGTTGGGCCTTGACCAACAACGATGTCAACACTGAAGTCTTCCATTGCTGAATAAAGCATTTCTTCAACAGTCTTAGGAAGACGATGAATTTCATCGATAAATAAAATATCACCAGGTTGTAATTCATTTAGTAGTGCTGCTAAATCACCGGTCTTTTCAATTGCTGGACCACTGGTTGTTTTGATGTTTGCTTCCATTTCATTTGCAATCACCATCGCTAAGGTGGTCTTACCTAATCCAGGAGGTCCATACAACAGAACGTGGTCTAAAGTTTCTTCACGTTGTTTGGCAGCTTTAATGTACACTGACAACTCTTTCTTTAAGTCGTCTTGACCGATGTACTCTGATAAGTATTGTGGACGGAGTGATTTTTCGAATGTTTCTTCAGTTCTACCTTCACTATCGCCTGAGATAATGCGGTTGTCATCCATTTAATACTCCTCCTTAAAATTTAGTTACAGCACTTAAACCTTGTCTTAAGTAATCTTCAGTTGTTGTAACTTCAATATCTTCTAGGGCCTTTCTAGCCTTCTTAATGTCACGTGCTGAATATCCCAATTCACTTAGTGCTTCTAATGCATCTTCAAGCGCTTGGTTGTCTGACTTATCATCAGACACAGGTTGATTTTCAGCAGTAAAGTCATCAAATAATGATGGTGCAATGTCGTCTAGCTTGCCTTTCAAATCAAGAATGATTTGCTTAGCAGTCTTTTGACCTACGCCTGGGAATTTAGTTAAGTAAGTAACGTTTTCAGTATTGATAGCGTTTAGTAATGATTGTGGATCGTTTCCGGCAATAATTGCTAGTGCACTCTTAGGACCAATTCCTGAAACATTTAACAGCTTCTCAAAAATTGATTTTAATTCTCGACTTGAGAATCCGTAAAGTAATTGTGATGAATCAGTCACGGCTTGGTGAATGAATACCTTCACTTTTTCATTACTATCTACTTGGTATACATATGGATTGGATGTGTATACCAGGTATCCAACCCCGTTTACATCAACTACGATGTATCCTGGTTGGACATCTTCGATGGTTCCTTTTAAATATTCAAACATAGTCTATCCTCGATTACATAAAATTGTCGTTAGTATGTGGGTCTTGAATTCGTTTGAACATCTTTTCCATATCTGTATTAGAAAAAGATACTAAAACTGGTCTGCCATGAGGGCAATTAAACGGATTGTTAACAGTAGCTAATTCATCAAGTAAATGAACCGCCTGTTTTCTATCCAAGTGATGGTTAGCCTTTATTGCTTGCTTACAGCTCATCATAATCGCTGTTTGCGCTCTAAATGAAGCTACCGAGATGTTCTTATGATTAATGACCCAATCAATCATTTCTCTAATTGTTTCTTCTTCGTTGCCTTCTTCAATCCATGTTGGATGTTGCTTTACTACGAAGCTGTTCTTCCCAAACGGTTCAACATTTAGGCCAACTTCTTGTAGCATCCCCAACTTTTCCTGAATGATTAACGCATCACGATTGGGATAATCCAAGACAAGTGGCACTAACAAGCTTTGTTGGTCGTTAGCTACCTCTCCAATCTCGGTTCTCAATCGTTCATAGTTAATTCGTTCTTGAGCGGCATGTTGGTCGACAATGTACATACCGTCATCTGATTCAGCAATTAAATAAGTTCCATGAAGTTGGCCAATATACAATAACTTAGGAAAACGTGGTTGATCATCATTATTTGATACCTCATCATCATTAACTTCACTTTCCCCAAACGGAGTTACTGAGTGTTCATAGCGATGAGCAAAACTTTGTACATCTTTATCATTTAATTGTGCCTTATTACTGATGTAAATAGCATCAATATCAGAATTCTTAATGTCTTCCTTAGGTGTTGTTTCTTCCTCTTCTGCCTGAGGTTGTACAACGGGCTCAACATAATCGTTAACTAAAGATTCACTCTTTGGTTCTTCCTTTGTCTTCGAATATTGGTTGATTTGCATTTGCAACTGTTCAGTAGTGTATCTTGGCTGAACAGCGCGGTCCCTAGTCATTACTTCAGGAATTAGGTTTTCTTGATAAATCGTATCATAGATTGTTTTGGCAACCAAATTGCATAACTGGTCTTCCTTACTAATTCTAACTGTTTGCTTAGTTGGATGAACGTTTACATCAGTTAAAACCGGATCTAATTCGATGTTTAATACAGCAATTGGATAACGACCAACCATTAGCTTAGAACCATAACCATCGGTGATTGCTTTAAATAACGCATAGTTTTTAACGTATCGACCATTCAAAGTGATGGTGACGTAGTTTCTAGAAGCCCTTGTTAATTCAGGTAAACTTACGAAACCACTAATCTTAAAGTCATTATCAGCATTTTCAATCTTAATAATGCGTTTTAGATTCTTGGCACCATAAATGTCACCGATTACCTGTTGGAGTTGTCCTCTACCTGATGTTCTTAAGATTTCTCTTTGGTTATGAACCAACGAAAATGCGATATCAGGATGACCAATTGCTAAACGATCAACAATATCAGAAATCTTGGCTAGTTCGGTCTTGATAGTCTTCATATATTTTAATCTGGCTGGTGTATTGAAGAATAAGTCCTCGACACAGATACTTGTACCTCTTCTAGCTTCTGCTGGTTTAATTTCTTTAATTTCGCCACCCTTAATATGAATCTGAGTTCCTTCATCACCAGTCGATGTTTTTAAATGAACATCTGACACTGAAGCAATTGAGGGCAAGGCTTCACCACGGAATCCTAAAGACTGCACTTTGAAGAGATCTCTTTGGTTATTAATCTTACTTGTTGCGTGACGTTTAAAGGCGATTTCGACATCATCGTGATTAATCCCAATTCCATCATCGATAATTTCGACTTTCTTTAATCCTGCATCTTCAATATTGATATCAATTTGCGTACTTTGCGCATCAATGGAATTTTCAACTAATTCTTTTACAACCGAAGCAGGTCGTTCAACAACTTCACCGGCTGCAATTTGATCAGCAAGAATTGTTGATAACTCATGTATTTTATGCAAGATTAATCACCTCATTTATTTATCAATTTCTCGTTTCCATTTATATACTTCATTCATAATATCCATTGGTGTCTTAGACATCAAGTCTAAATCCTTAAGAGCTTTCAGAATCTTATCTTCGCCACTCTTACGTTTTTTCTTTTGGGGTTCTTTAACATCCCCAAACAATGATAGCTGTTGTTCTGGTTCATCATTCTCGTCTTCAACGACTGGACTTGATTTTTCTGCCATGACAACATTGTCAGTATTAGTCTTTTCATTGTTATTTTCCAAGTCACTTAAAATGACGTCTGCTCTGGATAATAATTCATTTGGTAAACCAGCTAATTTAGCAACGTGAATACCATATGACTTATCGGCAGCACCCTTCTTCACCTTGTGTAGAAAAACTAGTTCACCGTTTTTTTCAACTGCACCAACATGAACGTTTTGTAGTTCATCCAATGAATCGGCTAATTCAGTCAATTCATGGTAATGAGTAGAAAATAGTGTCTTAGCATGGATGTGGTTATGAACATATTCAATAATTGATTGAGCTAACGCCATTCCATCGTATGTGGCTGTCCCTCTACCGATTTCATCGAATAGAATCAAACTGTTATCGGTAGCATTTTGAATTGCTTCGTTTGATTCCTTCATTTCAACCATGAAGGTACTTTGACCAGAAATCAAATCATCGGCAGCACCAATTCTGGTAAAGATTTGGTCAAAAATTGGCATTTCGGCTGACTTAGCAGGAACGAAACAACCAATTTGCGCCATGATGACTGTTAAAGCCAATTGACGCATATAGGTACTCTTACCAGACATATTAGGACCAGTTATTAATAAGACGTTAGTGCCTGGATCCATAATCACGTCGTTTGGAACGTATGATTGATGACCCATAACCTTTTCAACCACCGGATGTCTACCATCAACAATTTCTAGCTTATGTTCTTCATTTAATGTTGGACGAACCAATCTGTATTCATCTGAGATAGATGCAAAGCTTTGCATTACATCCAAACTAGATACCGCATTGGCTAGTTTTTGTAATCTTTGAATTGCACTCTTAACAACATCTCGGGCTTCACTGAATAATTCATATTCAAGTGTCTTTGATTTTTCTTGTGCTTCAATGATTAACTTTTCTTTTTCCTTTAATTCAGGAGTAGAGAATCTTTCAGCATTGGTAAGAGTTTGCTTTCTTTCATATCTATCTTCTGGCAACTTGCTTAGGTTGGCCTTTGATACTTCGATGTAGTAACCAAAAACATGGTTGTAACCAATCTTTAGGTTATTGATACCAGTAAGTTCACGTTCCTTACTTTCTAGTTCAGCAATCCATTGTTTTCCATTATTCATTGCATCCCTGTATTGATCCAACATTTGGTTGTAGCCATCTTTAATAACCCCACCATCAGTGACTGAAATTGGTGGTTCTTCATTAATTGCCTTTTCAATTAGTTCTGACACTTCATCGACTGGGTCTAAATCATCGTTAATTTCATTAAATGATCTGGTATCCATTTCATCCAAGATGTATTTAATCTTTGGAATTTGTTGTAAAGATGTCTTTAATTGAACTAAGTCACGACCGTTAACTGAACCAAAGGAAACCTTTCCGGCAAGTCTTTCTAAATCATAAACCTTCACCAACATGTCAGTGATTTCACTACGTTCGTAGTAATGATTCAATAAGTCATCAACTTGGTTTTGACGGTTTTCGATAGAAGCTTTATCAATTAGTGGATGGTCAATCCATTCACGTAATTTTCTACCACCCATTGCTGTTTTGGTTTCGTCTAATAGCCATAGTAAACTACCTGACTTTTTGTTAGTTCTTAAGTTCTTGGTTAATTCAAGGTTGTATTGTGAATTATGGTCCATCTTCAAGAATTCAGCTGGCTTGTATGCAACTGCTGCCTTCATGTGAGAAAGACTACGTTTTTGAGTATCCACAATGTAAGTAGTTAGTCGATTTACGACCTTCTTTTCTAGGTCTTGTCTTAGACCTTCTGAAAGATATTGCATATCCTCTAATTCTTTAATGTCGTCTTGATATGAAACCAAGATGCCAACCTTATTAATTAGTACAACATCTTTTTCAGGAATGTCACGATTAACGATTACTTCCTTAGTTTGTAAGGTCATTAACTCGTTTAAAACACTGTTCATATTGCTTAAAACAGTGGTCTTTAATTCACCGGTAGATAGTTCCGCGTACGCAAAACCATAACCAGCATCTGAATATTCAATTGCTGTTAAGTAGTTATTATCCTTAGCATTTTCGGCACCCATTGTAGTTCTGGTACCAGGAGTAACCAATTGGGTAACGGCTCTTTTGACCATTCCCTTTGCCAACTTAGGGTCTTCCATTTGTTCTACAATTGCGACTTTATAACCCTTATCAATTAATGTGTCGATGTATGATTCAACCGCCTTGTGTGGCACTCCACACATTGGGATTGGATTGTCAGCATTCTTACTTCTAGAAGTTAATGTTAATTCAAGAATTTGGGCTCCTTTTACTGCATCTTCATTGAACATTTCATAAAAGTCACCAAGACGATAAAAAACAAAAGAATCTGGGTATTGATCTTTTACTTTCTGATATTGTTCCATCATTGGTGTTTGTTTAGTTTTACTAGCCATAAAAACAATATCCTCCTTTGCTACTAACCTTTGTATGGGTGATTTGGATCAATTAATATTTTTTCAATAGATCTGGCAGTGCCATCATCTCTTAAATCGATAACACATCCGGAGACGATTCCACGTCCCTTTTCTTCAACTTCAAATCTAGTTGGACGTTGGGTAATGAAACGATGAATGATGTTTTCATACTTCATTCCTAAGACACTATCAAACGGTCCACACATTCCAACGTCAGAAATGAACGCTGTGCCGTTTTTTAGAATTTGGTTATCATTGGTCTGCACATGGGTATGAGTTCCTACAATCGCAGAAATTTGTCCATCTAGATACATTCCCATTGCTTTCTTCTCACTGGTTGTTTCTGCGTGAAAATCCACAAAAATTGCATCTGCTTCTTTTTTAATTTCACTGATAAGTTCGTCAATCTTTTGGAAAGGATCATCGATTGGATCAATAAAGATTCTTCCTTGTAAATTAACAACCGCCAACTTCTTATTATTAACGTTAATAATTGTATATCCACTACCTGGAACATCCTTACCAGGATAATTAAGAGGACGTACTAATTTTTTGGTATCATCGATAAAATCGAAGATTTCTTCGTTATTCCATGCATGGTTTCCTAAAGTAATTACGTCAGTCCCTGCACTCATAATTTGTTTATATACTTTTTTATTAATTCCGCGACCAAATGATGTTGAGTTTTCACCATTTACAATCGTTACCTGTGGCTTGTAGTCTCTTTTTAGAATTGGTAGATATTTGCTTACCATATCTACCCCCAAGTTACCTACTACGTCACCTAAAAATAGTATTCTCATTTTCGTCCTCAATTCATTATTATATATATACTATTTTACATCGTTTTACATAAAATAAAAAAGGGCAAAAGCCCTTTTTTTATTTTGCATATTCGATTGATCTTACTTCTCTAATAATTGTAACCTTGATATGACCAGGATATTCCATATCCTCTTCAATCTTATTTTTAATATCTCTAGCTAAAACAACTGCTTGAGTATCAGAAACTTTTTCTGGCTTTACAATCACTCTAATTTCTCGTCCGGCTTGAATTGCGTAGCTCTTGTTTACTTCTTCGAAGCTATCACTAATTGTTTCCAAACTTTCTAGACGATGAACAAAGCTTTCAAGAGATTTACTCTTTGCACCTGGTCTAGCAATCGCAATCTTGTTTGCGATGTTAACTAATTCAGAAATGATGTAATTAGGTTCACTGTCTTCATTATCGGCTGCAATTGAGTCAATAACAACTGGACTTTCTTTGAACTTCTTGGCTAAGTCAACACCAAGGTCAATGTGAGAACCTTCTGTTTCATTATCTGCAGAGCGACCAATTTCGTGCAACAATCCTGCGCGTTTTGCTAATACGACATCTTCGCCTAATTCTGCGGCTAAGACACCTGACAACTTCGCAACTTCAATAGAATGGCTCAAAACATTACGACCATGGTAAATCTTGAACTTCAATTTACCAATCATCATAATCATTTCAGGACTCAATGAATGAATTCCTAAATCAAATACTGTTTCTTCACCAATTTCTTGAATCTTTTCATCAAGTTCTCGACGACTCTTATCTACCATTTCTTCGATTCGAGCTGGGTGAATACGACCATCCTTAATTAGACTTTCAAGTGCCATCTTGGCAACTTCTCTTCTAATTGGATCAAATCCACTTAGCACAACTGCTTCTGGGGTATCATCAATAACCAAATCAATCCCTGTTAAGGTTTCAAATGTTCTGATGTTTCTACCTTCGCGTCCGATGATACGACCTTTCATATCATCATTAGGTAGGTTAACAACTGAAACTGTGGTTTCAGATACGATATCAGCAGCACTTTGTTGAATCGCTTCAATAACTAGATTCTTGGCATTCTCAGAAGATTCCTTACGAGCTAAGTTATAACTATCTTTAACCATCTTGGCACGTTCGTCAGATAATTCTTTCTTTGTTTCGTTAATAATTAGCTCTTGTGCTTCTTCTTGAGAAAGTGAAGAGATACGTTCTAACTCATCTTGACGTTGTTTAACTAGCATATCAGCTTGCTGTTGCTTTTGTTCAAGTTTCTTTTGGTTTGAATTAAGCTTTTCTTCGCGTCTATTCAATGAATCTTCACGCTTATCGAAAGCGTCATCTTTACGATCTAGTGAATCTTCACGTTGGATTAGACGATTTTCTTGTCGTTGAACTTCAATTCGTCTTTGCTTAATTTCTTTTTCGATGTTTGAACGATAACGGTTACTCTTTTCTCTAGCTTCAAGAATTGCTTCCTTAGCTGAAGTTTGAGCTTGTCGTTTAGCATCTTCCAAAATATCTTGTGCACTCATGTGGGCCTTTGTTAATTTCTTATCAACAATTTTCTTGTTAGAAAACATTCCCACAGAGATACCAACTACAAAAGCAGCGATGATTGCGAGGATTATAGGTAAAAAATAAGTCATAGGCTTATTGCACCTCCACATCATCTAATTTAATTAAGTTTTTGGTAATTGCGCATTGAATGATTTATTAGTCATTTTGCGAACTAAATAAATAGTTCAATGTACATTACTATATTTTAAATTTTAGTTATGAAAGTGTCAACACATGTTATTTTCTTTTGCAAAATAAAAAAGCCTTTCGGCTTCTTTGTCGTTATTCTTCACCAGTGTCCAAACTTGTTTGTTCAGATTCACCTGATTCAGAATCATCTTCACCCATGCCATATGCAGCACGAACTTTTTGGTTAATTTCTTCCATTTTGTCCGGATTATCTTGTAAGAATTGTTTTGCGTTTTCACGACCTTGACCAATTCTTTCTTCACCGTATGAGTACCATGAACCAGACTTACCAATGATGTCTTGTTCAACGGCCATATCAACTAATTCACCAGTTTGTGAAATACCTTGACCGTACATGATATCAACTTCGGCACGCTTAAATGGAGGAGCTACCTTATTCTTGGCAACTTTGATCTTAGTTCTGTTACCAATAATGTCAGTACCATCTTTAATTTGTTCAGCTCTTCTGATTTCTAATCTGATAGTTGAGTAGAATTTAAGAGCACGTCCACCAGGTGTAGTTTCTGGGTTACCAAACATAACACCAACTTTTTCTCTAATTTGGTTAATAAATAGAGCAATAGTCTTAGTCTTGTTGATTGATCCAGATAACTTACGTAGTGCTTGTGACATTAAACGAGCTTGCAAACCAACGTGAGCGTCACCCATTTCACCTTCAATTTCAGCTCTAGGTACTAAAGCCGCAACTGAATCGACAACTACGATATCAATAGCACCACTAGATACAAGGGCGTCACAAATTTGTAGACCTTGTTCACCAGTATCAGGTTGTGATAGAAGTAAATCATCAATGTTTACCCCTAGGTTGGTAGCATATACTGGATCCAAAGCATTTTCAGCATCAATGTATGCTGCTGTTCCACCTTGTTTTTGTACTTCCGCAACAGCTTGTAGCGCAATGGTAGTCTTACCTGAACTTTCAGGTCCATAAATTTCAACAATTCTTCCTCGTGGGAATCCTCCAACACCTAATGCATTATCAAGTGCTAAGGAACCTGTTGGTACAGTGGAAATTCTTGTATCTCCACGGTCTCCCATTCTCATGATTGAACCTTTACCGAATTCTTTTTCAATTCGTTTTAAGGCACCATCTAGAGCCGCTTTTCGTTCATCAGCCATTAATTTGACCTCCCTTTGATAACTATTCGATATTTATACTATACTAATCTCTCATTAAAAAAGCAAGTAAAAGCAGAACAAAAGTTCGCATTATTTAAAATACTCATTTTCAATCATTTTCAATGCGGCTTGCACTGACTGTTCACGCACTTCTTGGCGTGAGCCACTAAAATGAAATTCCTTTGCAAATTGATTTCCTTTGAAATCTAGTCCGATAAATACAGTTCCTGCAGGTTGGCCTTCCAAACTATCAGGACCGGCAACACCGGTAAATGAAACTCCTACATCAACATTCATGATTTGCTTGGATTGTTTAGCCATCCAAATTGCCACTTGTTCAGAAACAACACCATATTCATCAATTACATCCATTGGAATTGATAATAACTTGGCCTTTGCCTCATTTGAATAAGTAACAAATCCACCATAGAAGATAGCAGAAACTCCGGGAACTCCACCAATGGTGGATTGAAACATCCCTGCCGTTAAGCTTTCTGCTCCGGTTATGGTGATTTGATCGTCAATTAGCTTGTTAACAATAGATGTATCAATTTGCATACATAATCCGACCTTTCTTATATATATATACGATAATTAAACCGTTTTATTTGAAAGAATCTGAGAAAATGAAACGACTCTTCCAGAAGTATTCAACCCCTGAATAAACAGTGAAGAATAAGCAAATGTAAAGTAGTAATGTACCAAAACCAATGGTTGTAAATGGAATGAATAAGAAATCATTCAATAGTAATAAGATGATGGCAATCATTTGACTGAATGTCTTAATCTTACCAGGCCATGCGGCAGCAATGACTTGGCCATCGTTTTCAACAACGATTAATCTTAGACCGGTTACGGCTAGTTCACGACATACGATTACAGCTGCAACCCATGCTGGAACCAATCCAAATGAAACTAGGATAATGAATGCTGACATAACAATCATTTTATCTGCCAATGGATCTGCAAATTTACCGAAGTTAGTAACTAAATGTTGTCTTCTGGCAATTTGACCGTCTAAGAAATCTGTAATACATGCAGCAGCAAACACAATTGCTGCAACAATTCTGGTTACTTGGATACTTGTTCCTAACCAGATAACTGTTCCCATGTTGATATCGCATGAAAGCAAGATAATGAATAATGGAATCATTATTATTCTAATTAATGTAAGTTTGTTTGGTAAATTCATAATTTCCTCCATAGAAATAAAAAAGGGCTTTAACAAAGCCCTCTTTTTTATTTACTAAATTCTAATGTAATTTGTGTGGTTAAAGGTGTGCTCTTGTCGTATTTCAATTCAGTACCGTTAACCAAGATCTTAGCTCCTTGGGTGTTACCTAATGAAATGTTAACACTCTTAGTGTCAGCTGGAAGCTTAACATCCTTCTTATCACCACTGTTTTGTGAGCCTTGGAATAGAGTCTTATTGTCAGCCATGATTGATGACCATGCTCTACCAGTAGCCTTTAAAGTAACAGTGTTTTCTTTTTGACCAGTCACATTATACTTAGTAGCACTAACTTCCTTGATGGTAGTTTTCTTTTCAGTGGACTTCTTGTCTTCTTTCTTCTTGTCATCAGACTTGCTGCTTGATGAACTTGATGATTCTGAAGAACCAGTAACTGAAACAGAACTGCTACTAATACTAGTTTGAGAAGAACTATTAGTATGTACAACAACTGCCCAAATACCGCAAACAACTACTAGAATTGCAACGATAATTCCGATGGTTGGCATAACCTTACGGAATGAGTCTCTTCTGTGTTCACGACTACGACTAGCTACACGGCTATTAACGTCATCCTTTGATACTTCATCAGCGTATTCTTCGCTTTGAGTATCAGGTAGACTATCGTCATGTTCATTCAATAGTTCAATACCGTTAACGCCAACAGTGTCAGCGAACTGCTTAATAAACGCGCGAACGTAAAAATCACCAGGAAGTTCAGCAAAGTTCCCCTGTTCAATCGCTTCAAGGTAATGTTTTTGGATTTTGGTAATCTTTTGAATATCGTCAATGGACATTCCCTTGGCGACACGTGCTTCGTGTAGTGATTTACCAATTTCTACTTGTTTTCCATTGTTATTTTGCATAGGTATTACTCCACTTATTTATTATTTTACATCTACAGTATATCATAATTAGCTATATTATCTAGA
>ERZ794949.100-NODE-100-length-33204-cov-169.941145_pt1 | contig 33204 bp, 17 predicted proteins | sample MGYA00511363_ERZ794949 | MGnify/ENA primary metagenome ERZ794949 (study PRJEB30137, sample SAMN04331402) | food metagenome | isolation source: T1 must sample point D1 replicate B | place: Australia: South Australia ...
CGTTAAAGTAATGTTATAAAAGACAGTATCAGTGCTTTTTGCTGTTATGGTAACAACTTCAGTAACATTGGTAGTTAAAGATTTAACATGTGTAGCGGTTGTTTCAACCTCTGTGGTATAAGTGGTGTTAAAAGTCAAAATTGATGTAGCTGTTGTTGGAACAATTATTAATGATGTTATTTCAGAAGTGGTAGCTATGGTATCTGTGTGAGTAACTGTAATGTCTGTATTGATAGTGTCTGTGCTACTTTGTGTCAATGTATATGTTGTTGTTATATTTTCAGTCGTCAAAACAGTAGATGGAATGGTAACAGTAGTTAACTGGGTAGTAAAGTATGAACTAGTACTGGTAAAATTTTGAAAAGTTATAACAGTGTTAGTTTCATATGTGGTGGTAAAAGTTTGACCAGTAATAGTGAATGTTGAGACAACTTCAGTAACATCAGTTGACGTTAAAGTATTTGTGGTAACAATTTCAGTTAAACTTGTTTCTGTGTCAGTTTTTGTAGTAGTAACAGTAGCCGTTGTTTGAGAAGTAGCGGTACTTGTTAAAGTGGTAGGAACAGTAGTAACAGAAGTGCTTGTTTTTGTTGTTTCAACAACAGTAGTTGCAGTACTGGTATCAGTAGTTAAAATAACAGTAGTCCCGGTGCTAACAGATGTGGTTTCAAATGTAGAAACAGAGATTGAAGTAATAGTGGTTGGAATAACCTTTGTATTAGTGGATGTGCTAGTACTTGAAACAACATTAATAGAAGTGGCTGTACTATTAACAACATCTGTAATAACAGAAGTAACTGTTGTAACAGAAGGAACAAAAATAGTGGTTTCTGGAGTTCCAATGATTACAATATCAGTTTCTGTTTTGACAGTACCAGTACCAGGGGAAAAAATAGTCTCTGTGGTTAAAGTGACTGTACTTTGACCGGTGTAAGCTCTTGTAGTGGTTGTCGTAGTTGTAGTAGTGGTATTTGAAACAGTCGGAACATAAAAAGTTATTTCAACAGTTTTGGTGTTGTAGATATCAGTAGAAGCTGGGATAATGGTGGTTACAGAAGTAGTTGAGCTGCTCCATGTAGATGTAGATACTGTTGTTTCAGTTGTTTCGGTGGCATATCCTGAATTAGTTAATTTGACCATTGAGATATCTTGAACAGTGTTCCATCTCTGAGTAGTAGTATCTGAGCCAGATGCACAAATAATGCTACCTATATGGGTAACTGCATAGTAACCATTGTAATTAGAGTTTGTTGGAACAGCTAAAGCTCCAAAAATATAATAAGCATCAGTATCTGCACCAGAAGTAATTTGGAATAATACTTCAGTTTCAACAGAGCCATCATTTAAGGTGGTTTGTTGTATGGCCGTTGCTTTAGCAGGAATTACATCAGTATTGATGGAAGTCCATGCATTCATATCAGTTGGTTTAGCTGAATACGAGTATTGGGCATTGGTTGGTAAAGATAATTGTGAATCAAAATCAGCTCTATAGTTTGCAGTAACAAAGCTGTAGGCATTTGAACAAGACGGATAAACAGTACCAAAAACTTCCAAGACTGGTAAAGGCGTAGAGACACCTAAAACAGCAGAGTCTTGGATCCACTGCAATTGAACATCCAACCTGTAAGTAGGCGTAGCAGTCAAAGTTTGACTTGTAATGCCAATAGCAGCAGTGGCAGTTGGGGTAGCAACAACACCTTGCAAAAAAGCATTGGTAGCAAGTGAAGCACTAACAGAAATACCCATATCATTGGTACCGGGAGACACAGTACTAATTGAATAGTCGTTGTTATAAAAGTAGAAATCATTACCAGTAATAAAAACAGCATGCAAAGTTAAATACATTGTTAATTTTTTATCAGCAGGAACGTTAAAAGCTTTGGTAGCAACAAAATCAATAATAGTTCCGGTACCAAAGCTGCTGCTTTGAGATGAAGAAGCATCTTTTATACCATCAGATTGAAATAATAATGAATCATCATTTTTTAGATAAATTGAAATGGTACTACTGTCAAATGGTAAAGAAATATGGTGAACCCTATCTAAGATTAAGTGAAACTTTTGGCCCGCAACATATTCAGCTACACCTTCAACGGACAATTGAAGATCTAGTTTGTAAATTTGTTGTTCAGAAGCTGTATCAATAGCAGTATAGTCGGCACTATCAATTGTGAAAGATGTGGCGGCTGTGTAAATTGTTGTCAGCAAAAAATAAAAGAAATATTTCAATTGCATTTTATTGCTTTGTTTTTAATGTTTGGTTTTTATAAATTATTGAATATCAAAGAGAAACTACCTTAAAAGCAAATAAATAAAAAAAATACCATAATTAAGAAGAAAGAATTTACTGTGTTGCCTTTACATAATTTCAAAGTTTAAAAAGAAAGGATATATAAAATGATTCTTTCATATTTGTCAACTTATGGTTAAACTGTGTTATTTATATATAATCAATATCCAAAAAAAACCTGAGAAAATATAGCTCAACTTTGTTTAAATTAGAGCCACTTTTTTATTTGTTTTGAGGGTTGTGCTTTAGTAATTATAAGGAAGATTAAAATGGAACCAAACAATTAAAGTCACTTAACTAAGAAAGCATTGTATGTTTTTTACTAAGGGGGTTTTCAAAAACAACAAGGAAACGTATAGAAGTAAAGAATATTATGCTTTGATTAAAGCTTAAAAAGCACTTAAAGACAATTTGAGAAATATCTTATATTTTTTTTTTCCAATTTGGGATTGCAATGATGATATTGGTCCGCAATTGATTAAACTTTTCTGTTTTTTACCCACATAAAGTTATAAAAGCAAGAAATGACGACAATCAGCGACGTATATACAACGCAATTGGTTTAAAAAAAAAAAAAAGAAGAAGAAAGTAATAGAAAACATATTGATATCACTTGAGGAATTTCCTAATTAGGATTGGAATGGTGCACTGGTTTTTACACTCACTTGTTGCCATTCTACAAATGATACATGGAACCGCAAAAGTTGTATGAATATATGTGTAAGCAATTATTGGACAAAAAGCAATGTTTTCTGTTATAATGCACAATGATTGAAGAAGCTAATAGCATATGTCATAAGTTTTAACAAGCAAATTATGCTAAACGAAAGTCAACTAACGAGAAATAACACATTGCATTGTAGTATGAATCAATATATATACACATAAAGCCTTTATACCTCTTATTTCTTCTATATACTTGCAAACATATGTAGAGGGAAAGAAACAATTCACTTAGTTGGTTTTTAAAATATCTAATGGAAGTTGGATGGATACACAGTACATTGGTTTACATGGTGCAACTCTTCTCACTTCATGGAATTTCATACTTTCAAAGGTCAGAGACTTGTTGTCTTCAGCTAAATCAAATTGATGTAAAATCCTTTTGTAAACTCTATATTGGATTTCTTTGTCTGTTAAATCTTCTTCTATACCGTATTTTTCAAAACAGTGAACATGAACAACAGGCAATATATCAATTTCGGTTACTTCCAAATCGTTGTACATGGATTTGAAGTTATGTAAGAAATCAATTGCGGTTGCTGGAAGATTCATGACATAATGACTTGGTAACTTAGGAACAATGATCTTTGTTTCTTTTGCTACTCTTTTTTTGTCATTTCCTTTGACGTATGATTTACTGATTAACTCGCCTTTATTGTTGTAAATCTTTTGTGTTCTAAACTCGTTAACATATTTCAAGGTATTTCTGATAAGATCAGTACCATCTAAATTTGTACACTGAACATAATTTTTAACGTTGTTATTTTCAACATTCTTTTGCATGTACTCGTAACTGCTTGGATTTAAATCATTACTTAAAACAAAAACACCCTTTTTACCACTAGGACAAGAAAATGGACCTATACCAGCCATTACATCGATGACTAATTCATTCTTTTTGAAAGTATTTATCAATCTATCGTGCTCGGTTTGCAATCTAGAATTCCAGTAAACCTTAGAAAAATCTAAAGTAAAAATACAGTTGGATTCTTTATGCTGACATCTGAAGTAGTGTTCAAAGCTTGGATCTTTGTTCATGTCTTCAGGTAACGAAGTTTTTGGATAAGGTTCAAATCTTGAGGCTATAACTTCCATAGCAAAAGTTCTGAATTGAGTTTCTATGGTTTTCATTTTGTTGACAATCTTGTTTAAACCTGGAAGTTTGTCAATAAGAATTCTACCAATTAAAAATCTTGCATCGTTAAATTGGGATCTTAAATTTAAATGAGCAATATCACCAGTTACAGAGTATGAAACTGGACTTTCTACTATTCCATCAGTAACATCCATACTGTCACTTTTCAAGACACTTGGAAGTACAGTGCTGATGACTTCTTGAACATTCCAATAGCTGTAGTCAAAAACAAGAACATGCTGTTCAAATAGGTTGTTTTCTGCGTTCAATATAAGCTCTTCATCTTTCAAAAATTGCTGAAACTCTTCAGATAGATCTTCTACTTTTTTGATTTCTGGTGAAAGCAAAATTTTTTTGTGATTATTTTCATCATTACCAACAATGCATGGGTACCCAGTTATTTTCAAAAGATCGCCTGTACTGCTGAAAGATTTATTGATTTTTCCAATAAGTTTTGGATCTTTAATTACAAAAGATGAGCAAACAATCTTTCCTTTGAATAAAGACTCTTTGTTTTCAATGTCTATAATTTCATTATTTTCGTTATACTTGAAGCTAATATTTTTTAGTATGTGTTCTTTAGGCAACAATACTTTTGTTTGAAAGACATTTCTGCCTTTAACTTGTTCTTTAATAAAGTTCAATGGTGTAAGATTGCTTGTGTTTGTGGTCATATTTATTGAGTATTTGGAAACTATTGAAGATAATTTAAAGCCTCTAAACATAAAAAATTATCAACTCAGATTGTAAACTGTACTAGCAAATTCTTGTATGGTTTACAAAGAAGAGTCTTTCTTCCCAATTAATTGAAGAGAATTCATTAAGTTCATAATGAAAATGACATATTAAATATCTTGTAGCGGTCATTGAATCGGAAATAAGAACTGGCGTGTACCAAAACAGAAAAGCCTGCAAAAGTATCAAAAAAAAAAAAAAGAAATTTTAGTGCCTGGGAAGAGGTGTTCCTTTATACTGTTTTTCTTTTTTCTCAATAATCAAAGTGGTATAGAAACCATAGATAGTATACACCAAGATGTCAGCAGGTAATAAGATATTGAATGTGATAACACATTTGAACGGTAACGGAGTTAATGAAACCAATTTTGGTTTGAGCAATGAAGCCAAGGAAATTTACAATTTTGAAAGTAGTGATGAAGATATAGATATGACTTCTGACTCTGATGACGAAGTAGTTGAAAACAAAAAACTTGTGAACCAAATGATTGTTCCAGGTGATTTGGTTATAAAAAGTAATGAATACATGAAAGGACATAACACTTATACAACTGAAGATTTGAGACCAGAAGTCTTTGCTAGCGAAGAAAACCAAAAAGAAGATGAAATTAACATTTACTCATCAACTTTAGGTGTTATATCTAAGATTAATAAATTGATCTCTATAGAAAACGTGAATAAAAATTTGTACATGGCAGAAATCGGTGATCATATCATTGGGCAAATTGTTGAAGTCACATCAGCCAAGAAATGGAAGTTAAATATAAATGGTAATAATCTAGCAACTTTGCAACTATCCAGTATAAACTTACCTGGTGGTTTGCTAAGAAGAAAAAATGAACAAGATGAATTGAATATGAAGCAACTTTTGAAGGTTGGTGATTTGATTAATTGTGAAGTGCAAGGTGTTTATGCCAACAGAAATGATGTCCATTTGCATACAAGATCCTTGAACTATGGTAAATTAAGAAACGGTGCATTGGTAAAAGTCAAGATGGGATTAATTCAACGTAAAAAAACACATACCCATTTTTTCAATAATAACTCTATAAAGATCATTTTGGGTTGTAACTGCTTCATTTGGATAAGCCATGAAAAACCAAATCAAGTCAACAATAATGATAAAACACAGCAGAATGTTAAGTCAGATATAACAAGAATAGAGCAAGATACCTCATTTGAGATTTATTCTGATGTTAACGATCCAAATATAGATATTAAAAAGAGAATTCTTATCAGTAAGTACATTATAATAATCAAAATACTGGCATTCAACAATCTGGTTATCACAGAACAAAGAATATCCGCTTTATACGATATGCTGCTGAGTTATAAATCAGGTGAAGGAATGGAAACAATCGAAAACGAATCTCTGTATGTATTTAATGATCCTGAAGTCATGCAAGAACTTGGATCCCAATTGGTTCAAAGCGAAAAAATGAGAGGATGAGTCTATATATATATTGAAATTAATTACTTTGAGTCTTTATTAATTATAGAAACCAAAGGAATAAATAGCGTTTGTCAAACTGTTGATCAGCAATTGTCTTTAATGATTGCATTCAACCGGATTTAAGCATCATATTAACCATTTCAAGTTAAGTGAAAATAAATTTTTTTTTTTTTTTTAAATTTGTTGAAATATTAAATTTGAAAACACGAAGAGTAAATTGGAAAGATACCTTACCAAGAAGGTTTAATATAACTTACTTTTTGATTAGAAAAGGGTTTTTCTGATAATGTTTTTAAGCTTTAAAAGGGAATTTGCGGTTTTTCCGAAGTCGATATCTACAAATGTTTTGAATAAGCAACATAAGAGTATTCTGTTGACTAGACAGGTGAATTATTCAACATTGAACAGATTAAAAATTGACTTTAAAAAATTTGAAAGAAACACAAATGTTAGAAATTACAGCACTAGTCAGGCAAAGAAGAAAAAGAAATTTGGTTCAAATTTCGGTCAAATGTTGCACAAGTTTGGATTGTATTTAAGTTCTAAAGAGTACAAACAATTCGAAGTTAAAGTATTGTCACTGCTATTTTGTTGTTTCTGTATTTATTCTTACTTTTTCTACGAAAAATATGAAAGAAGACGTGCCTTTTTGAAAAACGTTGAGTTGAGAAAAGAATTTCAAGCTTGGAAGGAATATGAAAAAGTTGTTAATGAAAAGGATGTGACCTTTGATGACTTAAGAGAAATAAGTGCTCTAAAAACAAAAGAAAGAACTCTTCAGATTCTGGCATACAACGACATGAAGAAACAAAAAGTAGAAGAAGCCGAAAGAAAAAAACAAGAAGCTATAGAGACAGGTGCATTTAGTCTAAGAGAGCAAGATAAGTTTGTTAATGTTTTAAAAGAAAGAATGACTGTATTTGAAGCTAGAATGAACGCATTTTTGTTGAAACCAGGCTCTTCAGATTTTAGTTTAGATAATTTGATAAAAAACTTATCCGAAGAAGACTTGGACAAGCCTTTAAGTGAATATGAAGAGTTGAAATACAACAGTATGTACAATTCTCATAAAATGAGAACAAGAGATGTTTTGAAACTGGCCCAATACAATTATATGATTCAAGAATATGGGTTGAGTACTTTTGAAGATGTTAATATTCCACATTACCAATCAATCAAGACTACTTTAAAAGAGCTTGGTTTACCTGAAAACGGAGAAGATGACAGACTATTGCAAGACTTATACGAGCTTGAAAGCATTCATAAAGTAATGCCGGAAATGGATACCATTGATTTCTTTGATGAGAAAGCCTTAGAATATGATTCATCTATCAAAAAAGAAGAATACATTTTTATTAATGGACAAAGAAAAAAACTTGCTAAGAAGCTATATGGTGACTGCTTAGAGACTTCTTGTGGTACCGGTAGAAACATTCCATACTTAGATTTGGTGTCTATCAACAGTATAACCTTTTTAGATCCGTCTCAAAAGATGTTAGAAGTTTGTAAAGAAAAATTTGATGAAGTAAATGATAAATACGGTAAAGTAGCCTTTGTGAAGGGTAGATGTGAAGATTTAGTGAATGAGGAAGATGAAAATAAAATGAAATATGATTGTATTTTTGAAACTTTTGGTTTATGTTCACAAAAAGATCCTGTTGAATCATTAAATAACATGGCCAAATTATTGAAGAAAGATGGTAAGATCTTTTTATTGGAACATGGTAAGTCTTCTTTTGATGTGATAAATAGAAAGATGACCAAATCCATGGACAAAAGATTGGAACATTGGGGTTGTCGTTTCAATTTAGATTTGGGTGAAATTATCGATGATTCAGATTTAGAAATAGTTTCTGAAAAAAGAAAACATCTAGGAACTACTTGGATTTACACACTAAAGCTAAAAAATAATGAAGAGGACTCCTCCGATGAATCAAGTTGGTTATCCATATTAAAATAAACAACGACATATGAATTCTTGTATATAACAATTTCAATTTGTATATTGATTAAATCCGTTACTACATTCTTATACATGTATATATATACCATTTTTTTTCTTTGAAATTTTTTGGAGGTCTATGGATTACTTTAAATCCGTTATGTTAAATATACAGTAATTAAACATAGAATTAATATGGAGAAGTCCCATAGATTTGAGCATTAAAGCATTATGGAATACTCTGAGGAGTTTCTCAAACATAAACACTTTATGTGTCTTCTTACAAAAGCGGCACATGAAGTTTTGCGTGAAGGTAAAGAGATGCCTATAATAACATTATTGGAATTTCAAGGCAAAATCATCAGTTTCAAGTACAATAAGACAAATGAACATAAAAATGGAATACATCACGGAGAGTATCTTTCATTTAAGGATTTACCTTTGGATTTTTTGGAAAAGCATAAAAACGATATCACCTTGTATGTCAATGTGGAACCTTGTATTATGTGTGATGGTATGATCAAGCTTGTTGGGCTGAAGAGAGTTGTATTCAGCTGTGAGAATGATCGATTTGGTTCCTCACTTCTACCGGCAAAAGTGAGAGAGAGCAGTACCTGTGAATTGATACCGTTCATTTATAGAAAAGAAGCTGTTGTAACATTACGTCAATTTTATTTGCAAGAGAATAAAAATGCTCCAAAAACTAGAAGAAAAGAAGGAAGAGCACTTGATTTGGAAACTTTTCCTGCTTTGAATTGGTCTGCATATTTCAAAGACTTTGACAAATTTTATGAAGCTATATTTGATAGTGCCAAGATGGATATGGCTGTGGCACAAGACATTTACAACAACAACAAAGATTTGGAGCCACTAGATCTACAGCTGATCCAACCTACAGAAGATGAATCAATCAAAGAAGGAATCTTAGAGGAAGCCAAGAGCTTTTGGGAAAGTTGGAGAGAGCCCAAAAAAACAAAATTGTAAAGCATACTCATTGTAGTTAAATGTGATATATACAAAAATAAAGCCAAAAATTGAAGACAAGATATAAAGTCTTATATTTTTAAAAAAAAGAAAACGTAAAAGCAAAAGATTTAAAAAAAAGAAAAAAAAACAAAAAAAGAAAATGTCATATCTGTAAAATCTTTTCTATAGAACGAAAAGGTCAATAAGTTAGTGGTCAATGCACTAAAGTTTGTATTTTTCAGTTAATTCTATTTCCAGTATTCTAATTTTTTCCCGTTTTTAAATGTAGCAGCTACGATTAAGGGTAGGACCAAAGTAACGTCAGAGTAAATCTTGACTTTCATAGCATCTTCTCTGACCTTACCCCAGGATATGGCTTCATCGATTCTGGCACCAGCATCGGAACCATCAAATTCTTGACCGGTGTTTATGTAGATAGCAAAATCAGCACCGTTTCTCATTAAACAAGCATTATTGATGTGATGCTTGATTAAACCACCACCTAAGATAATCATACCAGCTTTAGAAGATTCCATAGACATGGAGTTAATTGCTCTGATGTCAGAAACTAAATCAATTCTCAATTGTTGTGGAGATGACTTGAAGGTGTGGAAGAACAACATATCACCAATGGAACCATCGGTTAAACCAGGACAGAAAATAGGAATGTCATTTTTGTAACATTGGTACAACAAAGAGCTTTCGTCATTGATTTCCTTACCCAATCTTCTGATAAATTTGGAAGGAGTCCATGGTGGCAATTCCTTGTCGAAAACAGCATCGTTACACTCAGCACCAGTCTTAGCAACATGTTCTTCTTGTTCAATTAACATTTGGTCCAAAATTGGAACAATCCAATCTTCAAATTTACAGTAGTTATCATTTGGAATAATCATGTTACCTATTCTGTTCAAACCCTTTTCTCTCAACATGGCACCCTTCAATTCAAAGTCACCTAAGAAAGTAGGAGCTAAGCACTTGATGATATCTTCTTCAACACCACCGGCTGAAGCGACAATACAATCAACGTACTTGTTTCTGGCCAGTTCAACTAGTGTTTCTCTGGTACCAGAGGAAATCAAATTGGAGGTGTAACCCATGAAAATGGTAGTTCTTTGTCTTCCTTTGGATCCATCTTCGTTGATTTCAAAAGAACCTTTTCTTTGATCTTCTGGTAAGTCTTTGTATTCCTCACCTCTCCAAGATCTCATTTTGTCAATGACTTCACAAGCTTTTCCTAAGTTGGAAGCTTGGAAACCCATAGACTTCATGGCCTTGACCAAGTCGGTCGCCTTCATGTCGATGGATTCTTCTTTGGTGTAGTCAATACCTTTAATTTCAATACCAATATCTTCATTGTTGATTTCGTTTTTTAAATCATTGATATCAGCTGATTCCATTAAGATGTTTTCTTTCAAAGCATCTGGGATTTTATCGTTTTTAGCAGACATATTGCGTTCAAAAAGTGTGTTATTTATTTCAAGCTATCAATATTTCTCGATTGGGGGCTTTATTTCAATTAAGAGTTTTTAAAAAAAAATATATACATATGAAGTCTGAAAAATATATTCATTATATATATTTTAAAAAAAATGTAGTGAAAAAAAAAAAAGCAATTCTGTTGCTCGGTGATTTGTCCCTACAGAAATCAATGCGGGGGGAATTAAGGTATATGCTTAGCCCTAGGAGCACTCAGAAAGGATACAGATAAAAGACACTCTAGAGTACTTTTAGAGCACTTTTAGACGGCTTTTGGGAGTATTTGTTGATATATTCTTAATGAAAGTATTGTTTGGTTGCCTGATTTTTTATTTCATTTTTTTTTTTTTTTGAAATCAATCCAATTGAAATAGCGGAGGGTCATGAGACTATGTTACATATTGGGAAGTCGCTATTTCGGAGCCCAAACTTTACACATACCTCTATAGAATTCAACCTTTTTTATTGCTAGTTCTTTGAACAATTTCTTCAATTGTAAGTCTTTGATGTATTCAATGTTTTCGCTTTCTTGTAGAATAACTTGGAAAATCGATACTACTTGTTTGTTACACTCTTGTAGTTCCCCTTCCAAGTTTTGTATCTTTAGATCTATCTTCTTTGCTTTTTCTATATTAACGTTTTCGTATTTTTTCTTGTCCATTTGAAGTTTATTTGATGTATCTTGTAAAGATTCCAGATCCAGTTGCTTGTAGTCTAATAGCCTGATTAGATCAAATAGTTGCTTTAAATAATTAATCATTTCTTGCAATTTGTTCAAATTCTCGTACTTATTAAATTTATGAAGTTCGGATAAAAGCAACTTTGACGAGTTCATGTTATCCTGGAATGCACTATAATGCTTTTCAGTAGCACTGCTATCAAAGCTGCGTATATTGCTTTTGTCTTGAGCTATGACATCGTACTTCAATTTTTGCAAGTGACTGAAGTCTTTAACAATCAGTTCTTGTATTTTATTTAGTTTTAAAGAGCCCTTCAAAATCTTGTTCAAATTGTATATTAACTTTTCCAATTTCATCTTGATCTCTTTAATTTCTTTGAACTCTTTAGCTGGTTTTTTGAAAACATTCATTAGATATTCCGATATCTCATCTTCAACTGAACTTTGACCTAGTGAAGCATGGTCTTTGGTGAATTGTATTGTATTTTTCAAAACCTCCCACTCAGCATCACTGGTCATGAATGTAATCAATAAAGAATAATTTTGCAAGCTTGAATGATTAACCAATGTATTTAGATAAAATTCCAAAGAGTACAATCTTCTTAGTAAAAATCCGTCATCGAGTTCAATGTTGTTATGACCAAAAGCGGCTGGAGTTTGGTCTGTACCGCTAATGTTCAAGACATTTTGAGCATTCTGGGATACGTGTCCGTTGCCGTGATATATCTGTTTAATTGAGTAATTATTCTTTGGTGGTAGCTTTGGTACATTGATCAATGGATAATCAATTTTTAAAAACTGATTCAATATCAAAAAGTCAGAGTATCTTTTTCTAGTAACTACTGTATTGTCAATATTGTAAAGATCGTCATAACTGTTACATTCACTAACATCTTGATTTTTTCCTTTGTCTTTGGAATGATAATCTGGGTTATCTGTTCTTATAGCAATTGAATATGAGATAAAGGAGTCATGAGTCTCCTCAACTCTTTTTTTTTGTGGATCACTAACTATAACATTGTATTTGTAATGGCTTGGTTGAAAATCATCTACTTGATCACTCATATTGCTATGCTAAGTTTTATTTTATTTTTTCTTGAAAAGTATTATTTTTTGGTTATCGTGTTTAGCAAGTCAAGTTTAAGCCTGTATATTGATGATTCACTGATATATTATACAAAATATTACAGGAAAAAAAAACAACAACAAAGTATAAGCTAAAAGTCTAATCTGCTGTTCTAATTGTATACAAACGTGTGTTATTCCTGTTCTTTTTATTATTCTTCTTATAAGCAATGAAAGATAAAAATGTACTGGCGTAAGAAATCCTTGTTGGATAATGATCAAATGATGTTATTTAGTTGATTCCTTATCTTAGGATTGTATCTATAGGTGTGTGTTTTTACTAAACACGTTAAAATGGTAGCAGGGGAGGATTTTTTTTTTTGGTTGATAAAAATTAAAAAACAACTGTGCTAAGGGGGGTGAGTAATCTCCCTGGTTAAAGCCGATGTTATATCCGATATTATATCCGAACAAAACGCTACACTAAGTTTATGGATCGGATTAAAATCCCCACTATGCTCATCACGTTAGTATGCAAACAACATATAGAAGACCAACAATGTATACAATTCAAAGACGTCTATATTCCAGCAAAGTCATTAATAAATACAATCAAGATGTCAAATTTGTAGGGTGTTTACCAAATATTTACAAAATAAACTTTTTAGACATGAATCACAACAGCAATGATAACAAAAGCTTGAGTGAAGATGGTTATTTTGATTATCTCCAACCATACAAACTTAGTGAAAAATTCAAAAATCAGTTTCACAGAAGGCTTTGGCTTGGTGGATCTGTTAAAATTAACTATCCTGTGAAAAATTCATATGAAAAAATGAACATCACGTTGATTGAAAGTTTGGATAAAGTGAGAAACTTGAAAAATAAAGCAATCGTTTCAACAAAAAGAGAAATTATAAATTCAGCTGATAACAAAGTTCTTTTGACTGAACATAGGGATATATACTACACAAACGAGCTGCATAAAAATGTTGAAATTGCATCTGCTGATGCTTTTGATAAATTCGAGGCCGATTATGAATCCGATGCAAAGGTATTTACTTCTGATGAGATTAAGAAATTTTCACAAATTACAGAAAATCCTCATTTGATTCATTTGGATGCTAAATACAATTGCAACAAAGAAGGTCTACCGGAAAAGTTGGTGGTTCAAGGTCCTTATTTACTTTATGAATGCATACAATTTTTAACTGATAAACTCAATGTCACACATGTAGATAGTATTGAATATAGAAATAACGCAATAGTCTTTGAAGATGATACAGTAACAATAAAGTTGAACAAGACTGAAAAAAAATTGATTTTAGGTAACAAAGAAAAGGGGATTTGTTTGACTTTGAACTACCTACTTTAAAAGGGTCCACTCCTTTTGCATTTTCTTTCTAAAATCTTTTATAGAAACAATGTCTTTATAGTCCAAGTCTATAATCTTTTCAGTATTGGTTTTCATGTTATAAAATATGCTTAAATCACGCAGTGTAATCAAAGCATTGATATAAAACAGATCCGTGTCTATATTATTATTGATGGTTTGCTGGATATCTCTCTGAAGTTTGTAGATCTGATATATCAAATTGTCAGTGTTTTTGAGATAATCATGAAATATTCCGTATTTCACAATGCTTTTTGAAGACTTACAGCCATTGTAGCAATATAAATGAGGTTTTGCAGGATTGATGTGTTTGCAATTTCTGCAAAATGACACCTCCTTATCGCTTGTGGCAGCATTTGGATAGTTTATGTATTTTTTGTAATCATATAAACTCATATTTGCCCATTTGGGTTTGAACTCAACCATAAAGTCGTTATAAATTGTGGTGTAGTAGTCTACATTTATTTTTCGAGATATTTCAAAATTTAGATGATTTTTAAAAACCATGATTATTACATAACCTTCATCAATAGTTACATGTTTATCCATCAATACTTTTTCAATAATATGAAAAAGCTCATTGTCGGTATCCTTATCCACTTTTTTGTATAGTATCTCATCAATACATTTAGATATTCCAACAAACTCTTTTATGAATCGTTCTTGAAAAGTTTTATTCTTTAAAAGATATTCGTTATTCAAAGATACTTTTGAAAACCTTTTGCATACTCTGATAACCTCAGAAGAATAATATTTTTTCAAACTCAAAACAACATTTGAGTTTCCTTCACCCACTACAGTTGCATGCATTTAAAGTTGTTGATGAGTCTCATTGGATTGTATTTGTAGTCATAGCTGAGTGATTATTTCTTGATAGATTTTATTAAAAAATAAAACAGTTTATATATATTTGGGCACACAAAGCACGTGCACTAAACTCCGCAGAAGGGTCAGGGTCATGTGGTCATGTAAAATTCATCAATTAGTAGTATCTCAATTAATACAGGATATATACAGTATACATATTATAATCTAAAATAGACCATCAATTTCACCGTTGTTAACTTCAACATTGTGGAAACCACATAAAGTTGGTAGACCAGGGATAGTTTGGATGTCACCAGCTAAAGCATATAGGTAACCAGCACCGACAGAAGCCTTGATATCCCTAATTGGAAGAGTAAATCCAGTTGGAGAACCCTTCAACTTAGGGTCGTGAGATAGAGAGTATTGGGTCTTGGCAATACAGATTGGCAAGTTATCAAACCCTTGTTTAGTGTAAAGTTCCAATTTTTGTTTGGCAGCTTCAGAGAATTCAACATCAGCGGCACCGTACATCTTCTTGGCAATGATTTCAATTTTTTCAGCAATAGTAGTGGATTCTAATTCATATAATGGCTTGAATTCAGCTACCTTAGGAGCATTACAAGCTTCAATAACACCCTTGGCTAAGTCAACGGCACCGGCACCACCTTCTTCCCAATGGTTAGAAACAATACAATCATTAGCACCTGCTTTCAAGGCAATTTCCTTGATGACATTGAATTCGTTTTCAGTATCAGTAACAAACTTGTTAATAGCAACGACAACAGGAATATTATATTGTTTGATGTTTTCAATATGCTTGACTAAGTTACAACAACCATTTCTAACAAATTCTACGTGTTCTTCAGTGTAAGCAGCTGGTAAAGCTAAACCAGCCTTTGGTTCAGGAGCACCACCGTGAGATTTTAAAGCTCTGATGGTAGCAACCAAAACAACACAATCCGGACTTAAACCAGATGATCTACACTTAATGTTTAAGAATCTTTCACCACCCATAGTGAAATCGAAACCAGCTTCAGTTACAACATAACCTTCTTTACCAGCTTCTTCAGAACCAGTCAACTTCAAGGCTAATCTATCAGCAATAACAGAGTTAGCACCAATGGAAATGTTAGCGAATGGACCAGCATGGACTAAAACAGGAGCACCTTCCAAAGTTTGCATCAAGTTAGGGTTGATAGCATCAATCATGATGGCAGAAACAGCACCGGCACAACCAATATCTTCACAAGTGATTGGTTCACCAGATTTGGAGTTACCAATAATCATAGCACCAACTCTGTTTCTCAAGTCTTCTAAATCATTGGATAAGGCTAAAATGGCCATGATTTCAGAGGCAACAGCAATATCAAAACCACTGGTTCTAACTCTACCCTTTTCAGTCTTGGCTTGACCAATAGTGATTTCTCTCAAGAATCTATCGTTACAGTCAACAACTCTTTTCCAAGTAATAGATTCAGGATCAATGTCTAATCTAACGAATTTGGAGATTTCGTCATCAGTTAAGTCATCTGGGTTGGTCTTGTCAATACCACATTTGGCTAATCTCTTTAACATGGTTGCGGTAAAAGATCTTTTACCCTTCTTGACAGGAGTAAATCTCTTGAACAATTGTTTATCAGTTTGAGTGGATTCATGGAACCATCTAGCATCAATGGCAGCAGCTAATAAATTAGTACCCATGGCAACGGCGTGAATATCACCAGTCAATGCACCGTTGAAGTCTTCCATAGGAATGGCAATGGAGTAACCACCACCAGCAGCACCACCTTTAACACCAAAGGTTGGACCTAAGGAAGGTTGTCTAACAGTAGCAAAACATGGCTTATCTAAGTGAGCATACAAGGAAGATACCAAACCAATGGTAGTGGTGGATTTACCTTCACCCAAAGAAGTTGGAGTAACACCAGCAACTAAAACATACTTACCGTTCTTTAATTTTTCATTTTTGTTCAATCTTTCCATGATCTTGTTGTATTTGACCTTAGCCTTGGTAGAACCATGCAAGTCTAATTCAGATTCTAGAATACCAGCATTAGCAGCAATTTCACCAATGAAGACAGGCTTATGTTTTTTAGAAATTTCAATATCAGAAGGAACGGGTTTAACAAATTCAATTTGTCTCTTGTGGGAGTGTCTTTCCTTAGCTTGTAATTTGTAAGCCAAAACGGTGTTTTCTAATAATTTAGAAACAGTCATTGGACCAACACCACCTGGAACAGGAGTGATCTTGGCAACATGTGGGTTTTTAACAACATTTTCAAAATCAACATCACCGTATAATTTGTTACCTTCATAGTTGGTACCAACATCAATAACAACTAAATCTTTTCTTAAAGTTTCAAAGTAGTCAGCAGTGAAAAACTTGGCTTTACCAACAGCAATAACAGCAACATCGGCTAAGGCTAAGGTGGCCTTTAAGACTTCCTTAGGAGTTTTGGAGTGTAATTGAATAACACTACAGTTGTGGTCATTGATTAGTAATCTGGAGATTGGGTTACCAACAATATCGGATCTACCAATAACAACACAAGTTTTACCTTCAAGTTCATTTTCAGGGAATTGCAATTCTAATAAGTCAACAATACCTAGAGGGGTGCATGGCTTAAATGCTGGTAAACCATTTCTCTTGTATAATTCCATTAAGTTGTCACTGGTAAAACCATCAACATCCTTGATTTTGCTGACCTTGTTGGTGACGATCTTTTCATCCAAATGTTCAGGTAAAGGCAATTGGATGATGATACCGTTGACGCTCTTGTTGTTGTTTTGAGAATCAATGATGTCTAAAACCTCATTTTGAGAAATGTTTTCATCAAGCTTCAAAAAGGTGGTTTCAATTCCAACTTTTTTACACTTGTTGATTTTCATTCTGATGTAAGTATTACTGTCGGATCTATCTCCTACTTGAATGATGCATAAGTGCGGTTGAATTTTTTCGGTATCAACTGTATTTTTGATATTTTGAAGAATATCTGCTGATCTTTGCTTACCGTCAATGATTTTAGTGCTCATCTTTGCTATTGGTTTATAGAAGTATGGTTATAGTTAAGTCTTAACATATCAGATCAACCTTCATTATATAGTATCAATGCCAACTCTCCGAATATGTTTTTAAATATATTCAAAAGGGTTACTTTTTAAACGTCGCTATATATCATGTGAAAAAAAAAAATAACAACCACCACTGTTTACCGTAGCAACTATGAGCGGAGAGGTGTTATTTTGGCGTTAGGCTCAAAATGGAGGCCTCGCTTTTTGTCGACTTCTGCTTTTTACAAAATAGACAACTTCTGTTTTGGGCATTTCACGTGGAATTGAAGCCAAAAAAAGCAAGCGGATATAAGATTTGGTGGGACTTCTATTTTTATGTCCGAGATCATATTAACTCCTAAAGCTTTGTACGTGTGCTTTATTTTGTTTTTTACACATTTTTCGTGTATATCTTGGTATATGTGTAAGATTTGGAAGAATTGTCGGTGATAAAATGAAAAACAACGGACCGTTATTTTTGTTTTTCTTCTTCGGAGTGAAGAAGACAGTACTGTGGTACTTTTGTTTGGGGGGGGTAATCCAGCTATCACAGTTTCTTTCGCTTGGCAGCAAAGCACGTTGGCATGAAGGTTTGCTTAGTTGGTGAAATTATAAACGAATTACTTTGAGGAAGACATATCTTTGGGGGGATTGTTTTTTGGCAAGTCACGTGCATTGTGTTCAGTGTCCAAAATACCAACCTAAATTTTTGATCACGTGTACAAGCACGTGTATAAAACAAGATATTAGGGCCATCAAACACCATGAGACGCAAATAGGGTGTACGTTATTTAGCAGCTGCTTTTTAGGGCCTGCTGGTAAATCTTGCTTGTGTTTTTTTTGTTATTGCATAACAGTTAGGATTGACAAGACATTAAAACATAAGATTGTGAGGTATGTTAAGGGAAATGTATGTATAACCCTTCTAGTTTGCAAACACTTCACCGTGTTTCTACTTGTTCAATATAGTATTAAGCACTGCTACTAAGTTTAACACGTCACCATCACAGAAAGCACAGCAGTTTGAAACGCAGTCGTTACCACCAACATTAGGTGTAGTCACGTGCACTGTATTGGAAATTAATCACCTGCAGCATTCTTGACACAACACGTGCATTGTTTCCAGCATTGTCACGTGCACTCTTCTCCTATCCTATAGTCAAATGGCCTTTGTTTTTTTTTTTCTTCCTATAAACAAAAATAATTCACTCAAATTTCACCTTTCACCCTATTTTTAGACCTAAGATACATTCACTGTAATTAAAAGCACGTAAATACCATACAAAATCATGACAGCCAAAGCTAAAAAGCCTGAAGCTCAAGTAGTTGGTAAAGATGTTTCTGTTTATAAAAAGTTCAAGATCCTTGAAAATCCTGGGAAACTGATAACCTACGTTATAACGCCAATAATCATTTTTATTGTATCGTACTACATAAGATCAGATAACGAAGCCCAATACTCCTTAAACAACAGATCCATTTGGGATGAAGCACACTTTGGTAAGTTTGCTAAGTACTATATAACTGAAAATTTATATCACGATGTGCATCCACCTCTAGGAAAGATGATGAATTTCTTATTTTTGAAATATGTAGGAAATTTCCCTGCCAATACAGATTACAATTTTGAAAGTGGGGCTGTTTATCCATCAGATATAGACTTTGTAAAAATAAGACAATGCCAATGGATTATGAATGCTTTGACCAATGTTTTTGTTTATTTCTCGGGTATTGCTTTATTTGACTACATAATGGCTTTGTTCTTGGCAGCTATGTATACTTTTGAAATCGGGAACATCCTACTAGGTAAATTCATTCTTTTGGATACTATTTTGATCATGTTTACTATTTCTAGTTTTATGTGCATTTGCTTGTTGCACAAATATAGAGACGATGAAAAGAAGAAATGGATGTGGTCTTTATTCTTAGGTGTCAACTTGGGTTGTGTATTAAGTGTTAAATGGGTTGGTTTATTCATCTACTTAAGTGCTGGATGTTACATCATATACAATTTAATAGACAATTTGTATTTAAAAGGGGTTACTAAAACAATAAAAACAACCTTCATGTATGCTATCAATTTAATACTAATTCCAGTTATGATATACACCGCCTGTTTCAAGATCCATTTCTCTATTTTGAAAAAATCAGGACCTGATGATGGTAATTTCCCCTTAAATATACAGTTGAACCTTGAGGAAAACAAAATCATCGACATTGATCAAACTGAAATATTAAACGATGTTGCCTATTATTCTGATGTCACATTTAGATCAAATTCTTGGAACCCTATTCTGCTGCACTCCCATCATCAAGTTTACCCTAGTGGATCTAGACAAAGACAAGTAACTGGGTACGGTCATTTGGATAGTAACAATGATTGGATTTTTTACCCACCTAGAGACTTACCAGAAGATGCATCAAAGATTTTAAGAAATGAATCAATAGTCAGAATCATGCACAAAAATTTGATGACAAACTTGCACACTCATGATATTCCAAGTGCTGTTGACTTTGAAAACTTTGAAGTTGCTGGGTATGGTAATTTGGAAATTGGTGATTTCAAAGACAATTGGAAGATTGAATTAGTCAATGAGATTGATGGTGATGAAATTTATCCTGTTTTGAGTACATTCAAACTAAAAAATATAGAAATGGATTGCTATTTAAGTGTATCTGGTAATTTGTTACCAAACTGGGGTTTCAAACAAAATGAAATTGTTTGTAAGCCATGTGAAAAGTTTGATAAATCTTCTAAGGCTAAATCCTTTGTTGAAAATTATTTGCCTTCATATTCTTGGGCCTTTATTGACAGATCAAATGAATGGGTTATAGAATACCACAACAGAACTACTGAAATTGATGAATCTTTAATCAAGTCACAAGAGTTTATTAAACCTGAACAAAACTTCTTGGAAAACTTTTTACTTGTTAATTACAAAATGCAAAAAACCAATAACGCATTAGTCCCAGATGATGACAAATTGGATCCACTAGCTTCTTCTCCTTTCTATTGGCCATTCAACTATAAAGGCTTAAGATTAAATGGGTGGGGTCAGTCCAAACGTGATATTAGATATTACTTGATATATGGAGTTTATCAATGTTGGGTTGGAAGCATTTGCTTAGTTGTTTCATTACTTGCAGGAATTTATAAATTGTTGAATTTAGCTAGCGCTTATGGTAACCTAAAAAAAACTGACACAGATAAAGTCACTGTAGGTAGTTTTATGTTCTGGTTGCCAATAATCTGTTACTTTGCTCATTATTTGCCGTTTATAATAATGGCCAGAGTCACTTATGTTCACCATTATTTGCCATGTTTGTTCTTTAAGACTGTTATTATTTGTAATGTTTTAGAACTAATAAGAAATAAAATTCCAAACAAATATGTTGACTTGTTGTTTGTTTTAATCAACTTTGCTGCTGTCATAGTAACATACATTTTCTTAAAGTGTTTTGCACAAGGTATGTCGGGATTATCCTTGAATTACAAACACTTGGAATTGTTGTCGTCATGGAACTTAGTATAGGTATTAACGCTATATATTTCTTTTTTTATAAAGCAACAAAACTTAATAATGAAAATAAATATAAATCAGTAAGTTATTTTCTGTTTTTTTCTTTAAACCTTAATCTTATATATTCTTAAAGAGGTATCTGCACTTGAACAGGCCAATAGTATACTTCCGTTTTCATCGGTTGCAAGTTGATTAAATTTCAACTTGTTGACTCTATCACAAGGTTTACCTAAACCAAAGGTTAAATCTTCTATTTCTTTGCATTCCTTTGTTTCCTTGGATATTTTGATTAGCTTCAAATCACCATCATTTAAACCAACTGACACCAAAAGATCATTTGATTCATTGATGGATTTATTATAAACAGAAACTGCAGTAACAGGTTCTTTAAATCTTATGCTAGATACTAATTCATAGTCATCTTTTTCAGTGTTAAAGCTCCAGTATTTAATGGTTTTATCTCTAGCAACAGTAACAAATGCATTTGTATCAAATGATTTAGGTAGCCATTCACAATCCCAAATAATCTTTGTATGTGGTTTCAAGTTGTTTTTGAAAACTTCAAAAGAAATATCTCCGGATTCAAGTACAACCTTCTTCCAAACACACCATGTTCTATCTCTAGAACAACTCAATAAATATTCACCACATGGACTGAATTTCAAAGAGGTGATGGTTAAATTGTGGAATTCCATGATAATGGTTGACATCAGGGTATAGTCGTTTAAATTGAATATTTTAATTTGGGAGTTTTTCTTTGTGTTAGATTTGTTACAACTGGCTAGAATATTAGAAGTCTTGTCGTAATCAAAACATGAAATTTCAAACCCATGACCGTATAATTTTTCAATTTCTGGGAATAAAGTGAATCTTTGTAATTGATCTTCTAAAGGAGGAGTAGTTAAATTATTCAAAATATTAGTGATCATATCTGTATCTGTTTCAGCATTAATACCTTCTTCAGCACTGGTTTCAGCTTCACCTGCTTTGTTAGATAAACCTAAAGTTGGCATAGATGCAATTTGAGATACATCAGATTGATTATATTCAATGTCTGAAAATTTCTTTAAAATATTAGCAACATTCTTTGGTTCTTTGAATACTCTAATAATCTTTTCTTCACCTGCACTAATAAATTCAGTTTGAGAAATAGACAAAATGTTAGTTAAGTCATAACCATGTATTTGTGGTCTAGCAAATTCTCTCCATTCATTGGCATCGCTTGTTTTATTCAAAGCATATAATCTGGTTGTTTGATCCAAAGAAGTGGATAGCAAATATTCACCTTTAGAAGCATCCCAAGATAATCCATTACATTCTCTGGTTGGTCCAAGAATAAATGCTTCTTGCTCCCAATTTTGAGAGTAGTAGTTATCGTCAAATATCATTTCAAGTTTTTTTTGCTCTTCTTCTTCATCATCTTCATTGTCATTTTCTAAAACAGGTGTAGACTCTTGATTTATTGTTCTTGACCAACATCTCCAACTACCTGTTTTACCACTTGTGTAAACACTTTCTTTTCTCATTTCATTATCAATGATCCAGAAACATGACCAAAATCCACCTGAGGACCCAGTGGCAGTTGTGGAACCTTTACTGGAGATTTCACCAAGTCTGTTGTTACATACCCAGATATCTGATTTGTGGTCAACTTCCCAAATCATCAGTTCAGTGTTGGCAGTTGCAGACAATAGCTGTAATTTTTGAGCACTAGGATGGAACTTGATACATTGAATCCAATCATCATGACCCATAATCAAAGAATCGAAGTTGATTGCCATTTGGTTTAAACCATCTTGGAATCTGATAGGGAATTTCTTGTTATTCATCAAAGTCATTTTGTTCTTTCTGTTTTCAGCTTCTAATTCTTCCACATCCTTGAACTCTAAGTTCCAGATTCTTATGTAACGATCTTGGGAACCTGTAGCAATAAACCATTTATTTTCGTTTATTCTGATAAAATCTAAACATTTAATCCAATCTTCATGACCTTTTAACTTAGCTTGTAAAGTCAATTCAAGACTTTTGACTTCAAAAGAGTAAACAAATAAATCTTCAGAAGTACCACCAACAAAGATCATATATTTACCATCGGAGACAAAAATCATTTCTAAACACAGAGGATGAACTCTGTCACTCACTCTAAATTCTTTGATTAAAGACCAATCTTCGTTATTATAGATTCTAAAAGTACCTGAACTATCACCAATCAACAAACAGTTTTCTCTGTAAGTTATACTGTTAACACTGTGCATCTCATCTTTTTCCATATTATTAATTTGTATTTTTTTGATCAATTTGTAATCTTCATAGATATTGAATGAACCATCTTCACTACAAGTTATCAATTGGTTGTTTTTAGAGTTATCTTGGTATTGTAAGCAAGTAACAATGGCTTTGTGCCCATTTAAAATGTGATGTAACTTTTTAGCGGTATCATAAATTAAGACAGATCTATTACATCCAACAGCTATGTGCCCACTGACATCATTGTATGTTTGAATTTTTGTATGTTTGTTAGTACCAATAGCTATATGATCTAGCGATATTTCCACCATATTCAATGTTAGTTTGGTTGTTTTTTTGGCTGATGATTACACTATTTGAAAACTGCTAAAAATTTTAACTTCATTAAAAATTGAAAGCTTCTTCACGAAAAGGCAAATAAAGTATTAAAAAAAAAAAAAAAAGAAAAGTTTATCGGATATAAGTTATAACTATAAATGTATCATATATATGCTTAAAAGAAGGACTATCTTTCAGACTTGTCCATATCATCTCTACTGGATCTAGCACCTCTCTTTCTGTTATTCTTCTTTTCTTTACTCTTTCTATTCATTTCCATGATAACTTCACTGTTACATCTCTCAACGTTGTCTCTAATTTGCAAAACTAGTTGTTTGTTGATTTCATCTTTTTGCAATTTGAAGCCTAAGACTTGTTCTATTCTTAAGATTAATTCTAAATCGTATTGAGAAACTAAAGAAATGGATTTACCGGATCTCCCAGCTCTGGCAGTTCTACCTACTCTATGAATATAAGACTTTGAGTCAACAGGAATATCGTAGTTGATGACCATATCAACAAATGGAATATCTAAACCTCTAGCAGCAACATCAGTGGCGATTAATAAATTTCTCTTTCCGGCTTTGAACAAATCTAAGGCACCATTTCTTTGTTGTTGAGACAAATCTCCATGAAGAGCACATGATTGGAAATCTAGCATGTTTAGCAACACATTCAATCTTTCACAATTTGATTTTGTTCTGGTGAAGATAATAACGGACTTGTTTAGATGCTCACTCAATAAATAAACTAAAATGGTATTCTTCAAACCACCAGGAACAACAATTAAAGATTGAACCAAAGTCTCAACGGTCTTGTTATTTTCATTACATTTGATCAAAGTAGGGTCTCTTAAAGCAACTTTAGTTAATTTATTCAACTTTTCGGTTAGAGTAGCTGAAAACAAAAAGTTTCTTCTACCATTGGTTTCATCTGCAACAGGAAGAATTTTTAAAATCTTATCAATAGCAGGACCAAATTCTAAATCTAGCAATCTATCGGCTTCATCCATGATCAAAAACTTCAAGTTTTTTAAGTTAAAACCTTTAGTGTTTTCTAAATGATCCATTAATCTACCTGGAGTGGCAATGATGATATGAGGTTTTTTCATAAGTTCTCTACTTTGCTCAATCATATTCATACCACCCACAACACAACAAGTTTTTAGACCCATTTCCAAACCTAGTGCATCAAAGGTCTTTTGAATTTGCAATGCCAATTCTCTTGTTGGAACTAAAACCAAACAATAGTTGTAAAGTTTATCGTACCAAAGTTGATTTAATACAGGAATGGCAAAAGCAGCTGTTTTACCAGAACCAGTTTGAGCAATACCTATAATATCACTACCTTTTAAAGCAGCTGGAATGGACTTAGCCTGGATTTCAGTTGGTTTGGTGAAATTCAATTGTTTGATTGTAGCTTGCAATTCTGGAACTAAATCCAAATCTTCAAATGATGTGATTGTTGCTTCAGATTTAGCTTCTTCTTCTTCTTTTTCTTCCTCTTCGTCAGATTTTTCAGATTCAGAATCAGACTTGTTTTCAGCTTCTTTCTTTTCTTTCATATTTTGAAGTGCCTTTTGCTTGATTTTATCGGCTAATGATTGAGCTGTAGATAATTGTTTAGAGCCATTTGGCTTGCTAACTCTATTAGTTGTTTTATCAGAAATTCCCATACTGTGTTGGTTGCTTTTGTGGTTTTGGTTGAAGCCAATGATACCTCTACAAATCACAATTTAGTTTTAAAAAATTGCTTTTTTTTTTTTTTCAAATCTGCGTGAAACTTTTTAGGAAGCGATGGAACGAGAAAAATGTCTTAAAACAGAAAAAAAAGTGTAGCGCTGTGCAATCACGTGATGTAATGTATGCACGTGACTTGGTGTAAACAATACCATTTTAAATGTTTTTTTTTTAACAAAACAAGGCTTAGTATTATGGAATTGTGAATTTGAGCAAATAGCAATTTAAGAGATTTGATATGTTTTTTAGCAAGCTTAGTTTAGTAGTAGACATGTTTCTGTATCAAAGTGATTCAATTTCCAAAAACATATGTTTACATAAAATTTTATGAATACTATAAGCACATGTAAAAAGCTGTACCTCAACTGTAAACTAAAAAATTACTACTAATATGGTATATATAATAATTCATTGGTAGCGCTCACGTGTTTCACCCATAGGTGTATACCCTTTTTGGTTGAAGTTTCTTTTTTTTTTTTTATTTCCTAAAGAGGTTTCCTACTTGAAGTTCTAAATGACCTAATTAGGAAATATTTACTAGCGTACCATGAATTCCAAAAAGAAACAGGAAATCGTAGTCCATGAGAAAAGTTTGAATTTTTTTTTTTTAAAAACTAATATACTGTATATTCAATATACTATTAGTATTGGATCATAAGTATTAACCCTAAAAAACACACAGAAGGACTTAAGTTTAAGGAAACTTTTATTTACTAAAAAATAGGAAAAGTCAAATAGAACTAAGTTTATACATCGTTTTATACACCAAACTAACATATCCAAATGGCTAAAAGAAGATCTAAAAACAGAACTCATGTTCCGGTTGAAAATGACAAAGATACCAGTATTCCTAAATCTATCTGTATCAGATTAGGAACTCTAGCAATGAAGAACAAGTCTTTGAAGCAATTAGTCAATGATTTCAGATTGATTTTGTCCCCACACACTGCTATTAAGTTAAAAGAATTAAACAAAAATAAATTAAAAGATTTCATAGTCATGTGCTCACCATTAAACGTCACACATTTGTTCACATTCACTCAATCTACAAACAACGACAATGACATTTACTTGAAGTTGGGTAAACTACACAACGGTCCTACTGTCACTTTCAAAGTCAATGAATACTCTTTAGTTAAGGATATAAACAAATTCAAAAATAAAAGTATAAGTACTCATGGGTTATTATTCCAAGAACCTCCACTACTGGTTATGAATGGATTCAAAAACGACATACCACAAGAAAAAATAATCATCAGTTTATTCCAAAACATCTATCCACCTATAAACCCAATGAACAAGAAAATTGAAGATATAAAAAGAGTATTGTTGATCAACAAACAAGAAGATGGAACTGTGGAAATCAGACAATACATGATTGTTATTAAGGATTTGATTAACAAAAAGGATATAAAAGCTAAGAACATTGATAAACTATTGAGATTAAAGGATGATAAACGTAGAACTATACCTAGCTTGAAGAAAAAGAAAGACATATCTTCTTTAGTATTGGAAGATCTAGGATACATGACCAGTGATAATGAAAGTGAAATTGAAGATGAGCAAATTATAAAGGAAGAAGATGAAATAAAACAAGAAATAGAAGCTGAAGAAGAACTATTGGCTAAAGCTGAAGAAAAGGTTGAGGATGAAATAAAAGAGGAGGATGAAGAAGAACAACAAGCTATCAAAAAACAAAAGTTAAACGATGGAGAAAAGAGTTCCAGTAATAAAAAGGCTATAAAATTACACGAAATAGGTCCTAGATTATCTTTATCATTGTTGAAGATTGAAAGTGACTTGTTCAAGGGTGAAACTCTATATCATAGTTACATCAAGAAGACCAGTAAGGAAATACAAGAATTACAAAAGAAACACGACGAAAAGGTTAGATTGAAAGAACAAAGAAAGAAAGAGCAAGAGGCCAACTTACAAAAGAAAAAGGAAGCCAAAGAAGAAAAGAAGAAGAGAAAAGAAGAAAGAAGACTGCAAAGAAAAGAACAACAAAGTAACCAAGAGGAAGGTTCTGAAGATAAAGGTAAATCTGTTTCTGAGGATGATGTTTCTTCAAGTGAAGATGAATATGCGGACGTTCCTGAAGACATCGATAGTGATTTATTAAGTGAAATTGACGAGAATCCTTCAGATGAAGAATAAATATGACATCTATATATAAAAGAACATTTACATTTATTCTGTTGTTGTAACTCACAATAATATAATTTTTTTTTCTTAGGTTTTGTTTTTTTGGTTAAAGTTCTTCTTCAATGATTAAAATTTTTATATTTAAGGCTTTATATATCCATACTTATGTTTATGCTCATTCTTCTTCATGCTAATGCATCATGGACAGGACACCAATTCCGTGAAATCTGAATGGATCCATCTGATTTATTATTAAGTTTTTCTTTTTTTTTCTTAAACCAAGCTTTTATACAGTCATAATGATACATACAAAGACACTCAAGTCTGCCTACTTTTTCATTCGCTTCAAATAATTCAAAACATATGGGACATTCAAAGTCGTTGTCATCATCTCGATCGCTCAATTTTTGTTGACGAGCATCTATTTCTTGTTGGCTTATATCATACACAAGCATACGATTGTTTTTGTTAGTTTTATTTTGATAATCCTGTTGCGTTTTTTGTAAACAATCATCGATGCTGCCATGGCCATCTGCAGATTTAGATTGTCCACAAACAAGACAGAGATCCATTGCTGATTTAACGCTTTTCTTCTCTTCTACATGTATAGGTGTGGTTTTTAATATAGATGTTCTGCTTAGTTCATTAAAACAGTTGTAACAAGTTCTATATGGACCTGTTTCAGCATGCTCCTCATATGGGCTGTTTATTACTTTGATTTTCTTTTCATCATAGTATAAAAATTTATTACAACAGTCATCACAATAAATCAATCCACATATTCTACAGTGATGTCTAGGATTAAAAAAAGCTATGAATGTACTGTTACATCTAAGACAGCTGCCTGAGAAGTTATTATCGACCCAAATGGCGTCTTTGTTGATTATTTCTGGGTGGGGACCATCATTATTGTTCATTATATACTTATGAGTCCAGCAAATAGTTAAAAAAAAAAAATATATGTGTTTTATACTAAGATATGTGTATGTTTTGGAGTGTGGTGTAGATACTAGTACTGTTTATTCTTGTTTCCTCGTTATCTTCCCATCGGGATGGGTTCGTTGAGATGTTGATGCTTCGTTGACGGGATTCGAGTTTTATTACTTTTTTTTTTTGGCCTAGTATTTTGCCGGAGTTAATACTTCCCAATTAGGAAGTCACGAGATTCACCATTAGCATTTAATCAATAGTCATATTCGACTACTCCGAAAGCTTATATGCTAAAACCGAATTAGAAGCCTTGGGTATGTATCCTTTGCTTGATGTCAAGTCTTAACAGTAATTCTTGCCATTTCTTTAAGACATCAACCTCATCTTGATACTTCTCAAACTCTTTGAGCTTTTCAAAGTCGACTTCATGCACCATCACACTTGTAACTGGTTTGATTTGATTCTTTTTTAAAAATTTGAACCCGGTTATTACATCCATGTAATCAATGCCTACTCTTCTGTTCTTTTTATTAAATTTATTCAGCAATTTCTTGTTGACCTTTCCTTCCTTCAACAAACAGTAAGTTTTTGGCAACATGGTAGTTTGATTAAAAATTTTCAACATTTCAGTACCTCTTAAAGTCCGTCTATAAGCTTTGATACTTTTCAATGATGGTATTCTTGGAGTTTTGAATGTTTGATCAAATGTGTATAAAGAAGCAACTTTATATTCATCATTCTTGTCCAAATATCTCTTTGTTGTGATTGGTGAAGCTTCTTTTTTGACTGATCTTCCTATAATTTCCCAATGCGTGGAGCTTCTGGTTCTCACTAGTTGAGATCGTAAATAAACCAAATAAGTCTTTGTATTTATGTTCAGTTTTTTATATGCAACACCTTCTAAAGTTTCAAGGCTGTTTCTAATATTGCTGAAACCTTTTACTACAAAGTTGGGATGTTTTTTTAAAGCTTTTATTGAAGTTTCCGGTAACTCCATGTACTCCACAATACTAGGATGGTCATCATAATGGAATGGAATAATATCAAATCCTTCAAATATCATAGTAATGGATTTCCAAACACTTTTATTTATCAGCCAAAAAATTTCTTTCTTTAAGTTGATCAAGCATGGTCTTTTTGTATATTGCAGATTTGGAATGTATCTCCTTGAAATGTCTTGAAACTGTAAAGTTTCATCTACTGATAAAACATAAAACGGTGTTTCCAATGCGTGTGGAGAAATACTTCCAAACTTATAGAATGGGTAAAAAGGTTTGTTTTGATCTATTTTTTCGTAGTAATTATTCATGTTTCCATGTATTACTGGATTTAAGTAAAATAAATTGCCATTTGGTAATTCTAGCTCTAGCCATAAATAAGGATAAAACAGATCATAGTCCACAGATCTTTTTATCTCAACTGAACCTTCTTCTTGTGAATACTTTTGCTCCTGAATAATTTTCAAAAAAGTCTTTGTTGAACAATCGTTGATTGCTTTGTTAATATCCAAACTGGGTACATTGTAAATCAATTTTATTTTCAAATTTGCCTTTTTACAAAGCTCCCTCAGGATGATGTAGTATTTCATAACATACATCTGTTTTGTATTGCTATCCGTTTCTTTTGGATCAATTAGCGATTTTAAATGTTTAAAATCAGGTTTATAAGCCATGTGTTTAGATATTTTATGTTCTCTTTTCAAGTTATTATAATAACTCTTGTTATCCGTTAGTATATCTTTCAATTGGTTATCATGCTGTTCAAACCATCTCACAAAACACTTGTTTTTTAAATCAGTTGCATGCATAGGCCTTTCTCCATGTATGTCTATCTTGTAATTTTTCTCAAACCACAAAGTAAATCCTTTGACCAATGTAAACACTAGTTTTTCATTTCCACAATCTATGGTTTTAAACTTCTTTCTTATAACACCTGGAACAAAGCTTTTCAATTTGATATCTGGATTAATATTTGTTAAAAAGCACAAGTTAAAATTGTATGCTGAAAAAGCGGCTTGTAAACAATGTGTTCCTACACTTTGATTAATATAATCTTGTTTGAATTTCTTTGTAAGCTTCGAAAGCAAAAGCTGCTTACTTTGCTTCGTTTCCAACGGCGTGTTGTTTATTTCGAAGTTCAATTCATTTTCTTCTTCCTTACTTAATTCAACGTCTTCCCATTCATCAAAATCATCAGTTTCTTCATAGTCGTTATACTCCTCGTAGTACTCATTCATCTATGGACCAGTGATTTCATGGTGTTATAACTTCAATCTATATTGAATATCTGTCCTGTTTGTTTTTTTTTAAAAAAAAAAATACTGATTTTTAAAAAGCGTAGCCGTAGACTTAATTAACTGAAATATTGTTAAATATATATGAATTTGTATATAACGAAACGTGTAAAAACTGCTATGTATTTTTTTTGTTTAGCTATTCACATGAGGTTATGCAACCTATTTGGGGGTTTTTTTTTCATTATTTCATTTAATATATAACTACTGTATATATATATTACTCCTAGTTAATCGTAATATTCTTACATTCCTAATAGTCAGTCCAAAAGTCTTTTTGGAATAGACACTTTTCTTTTACTTCTTCTTTCAGGCAAAACTGAGATGTCCACAGAGCCTTGATTTAATTTTCTTCTTTTTACTGTTTTTCCTTCACTTTCAATGACCTCCTTATCGTTATCAGCAACAACGTTTGGAGTTTCCATGTCTGTAGGTTCAAAGTTCAATATGAAATCATTGACTTCATCCACTACTTGAGGATTTCCAGACTTTGCAGAAACATATTTCTTTAAATGGTTATTGTCAAGAGAAATTACTTGAATGATGTTTTCCTTTTCATTTTCTGTATTTTTTCTTGAAGTATTGGTGGTGTCTGTGTTTCCGCTACTAGCCACCATACCTTTCTTTTTGAAGCTCAAAGTTTTGATAAACTCCACTTTGCTATCCAGACTTTCAACAGTTTCAGTTTTCAAGTCTAAACTGTCTGTGAAGGCTACATTGTAGTTTAAATACGATTTCTTTGGATCAATTTTTAGTTCTTTGAATTTTTCCAATATCTTTGAGCTTTGCAGCAAGTCGTAATACTCCATATTATCTAATATGCACTCGTTTTGATTACCATACTGCTTACCTCCATGCTTAAATCTGTAGTGGTTGATGATACCTTGTGGAGAAACAAAATCATCTTTGGAACAAAGTGAGCACTTCAGATTGATTAAAATCCCATCTGATCTCTTGTATATTAATTTATCAAAAGAGTCTCTTCCTACAATTCCTGATCCACGAATATAGGCATTTGAGGCTAACGCAGAATTTACACTTGCTGATGAATTTGAAGTTGAAGAATTTTTTCTCTGGTTGGCTATACTCAACTTAGGTGCTTTCTTAGAAATATCTGTCATTGGACTTACTGCTTTAGCCATTGATTCCTTTCTCGTTTTACCATTATTAACGACAATACTGTATGTACTCTCATCCAAACCGATGTGATGGTATTTTTCTAACAAGTGTGGTGGTATTTTGATTTCTTTTTTATTCATCAACAATTTCTTCAATGATTCGTATATTCTCGTTTTCTGTTCTAATTCATACTTTAATTTTTTCATTTTCTTTAGCTTTTCATTTTCTAATGTCATAAAAAGCATTGTTTCATTAAGTAGGTTGTTTTTGGTATCCTCTGCTAAGGTAATAAGCTTACTGTCGGTCTTTTCCTTTTCGTAACTATGTTCAACATCTTCTAGCTCTAATCTATCCAATTCAAAATCAGATACAACTGTGCCTGGTGTTGAGACGTTGTGTGAATGGGATGCGTTTGCATAGACATAGTAGTTTTCATCCTTTGGAGTCTTAGGAGTTAAGCCAATATATGAATCGTTTTCGTCTACATCAGTAGCTTTTTCAAACGAACCTGTATTCATTGTGCTTAGATCTATTTGTTCATTGAATTGTCTGCGTGTTCTTTTATTAGATTTATTGATAAGTGGATCCATTTTCTCCATTGGATCTATGAAATCTACTTGTCTAGAACGCTTATTCTTAGTTACTTTCACTTTATTCATATCTTTTATTTTAAATTGGATACTAAGAAAAAAATGGACAAAAACTGAAATCTTGAAATTAAAGGACAATGTTGTTAGTAATTCTTCGATTGTGAACTTTTCCGTATACTATAAGCTGTGAATTGTCTGATCAATGACAGATGCTACCCAAAGTGTTAGTGTGTTGTTATATTATCAGTGGGGGTAGAAAAAAAAAATAAGGATATGATACTGTTTTTTTTGTTACACTTGTATGATGAATTCACCTTATTTAGACTTATTGATATTAGCAGTATTAAATAACAAGTGGGTTCCGTGGACTTGTTTAAACAATCAAAGCAAGAATATTATAATATCCAAATGTGTCCGTGTCTTTTTTTTCTTAGATGTCTTATATGGTTTTACTAATAGATACCTATTGATTTCAATATTCTCTTTTTTTTTTTTTAAACGTTTGCTACAAGATTGTCGCACAAAAATAAAAAAAAGAAACCCACCCATAGTAGTCCCATATAAATTCAAGAAAAACAAGAAAA
>ERZ794949.103-NODE-103-length-32632-cov-169.971514_pt1 | contig 32632 bp, 19 predicted proteins | sample MGYA00511363_ERZ794949 | MGnify/ENA primary metagenome ERZ794949 (study PRJEB30137, sample SAMN04331402) | food metagenome | isolation source: T1 must sample point D1 replicate B | place: Australia: South Australia ...
TGCGTGCAAAATGTAAATCAAATAATATAAGGGAGCGGGTTGCCAAAAAAAAAAAGAAAAAAAATAGAAACAAAATAGGCGCTACACAAGCAAATTTATGTCCGATATTATATCCAATTATGTCCGATATTATATTTAATTATGTCCGATATCATATCCAATTATATCCGATAAATACAGAAAATGGCCTTGTTGACCGAAACGTTTTTCTTCTGCCATTATATCCGATGATTGACAAAAAAACTATTCATTAGAATGTAGTAAAAATTTTCACCCCTCAGAGTTTTAAACTCTCCTGATTGGTGTAAAACTCTAACAATTACTAACTATACGAAAAAGAAAAACATGTATTGAAGTTTTATTTGTGCAATGACAAGAAGCTTTAACCTTTTCCTTTTTTTTTTCGTAATTCAAATCGCTCTACTGAACTAGAGTGCCTATATTAATTCATACAAAAATTAATACAGATCACGTGGCTAGGATATGTCCAAGCTACCAAAATTCAACCTAAAATCTTACTATTTTCCCGTTCCCCCTCTATTTATCTAAGCTATGTTTTTTTTTTAAAATGTCCTGAATAGGCTTCATAGTAATATTCTTTCCCTCTCTTTGCAAATTTCGGCTTCTTCAATAAAATAAGATTCTTATACATATACAATATTAAACAAAACTAAGCGTCAGCATAACCCAAAAAAAAAAAAAGAAAAAGATACTATTTACACATTTAATAACAATCTACATATATATATTTTTTAAATAACATGGATTACAGTCAAACAGATAGTAGTAACAATTTAAATATTCCTCTCATATACGTCTCCCCTGCTGAAGGGAGCAACGAAAGACTGAAGCAAACACAGAACAAAATAAGTGTTTCTAGAGAAGGGGAGTTATTTGATGAGGTTTTGAGTCAATTTGACTTTGAAAATATCAATTTCCCAAATGAATCTTTGAATTTAATATCCAATGACAAGTACAATTTCAATAAATCTACAGATTCTCCTGGAAATGTTCCCAATATCAATGTTTTGAATCCAGAAAATAACAACATTAGCTTCGTGAACTCAAATACAAGCAATAACAACGACATTTTTGGTAACGAAGTTGATGATGATGATATTAAAAGTTTTTATTCAGCTTTGGAGGAAATAAGCGGACTTAACGACGCTTTTGACAATAAACAAGCTGAAAACTCTATAAACAATGAGATATTTGGGTTAAATGATGCATCAAATAATAACAGAAACAATCTTCAAACAAGTTTCTTGCTTCCCGACATGGAGAAGATAAAATCAAACGCTTCCAATCATTTGAGTATAAGTAGAGTTAATAGCAGAGAAGGTAGACCAAAAAGTATTAGTAAATCCAACCATACAAGATCTCGATCAAGATCAAGGTCCAGAACGAGATCTATTTCTAATTTATCTAACAAAGACGAAGCCGTATTGATAAATGCTTTAAGAGATGTGAATTTAGTAGAAAAAGAAAAAAACAATAATTTCTTGGCCATTGACCAAACAGATACTGATTATGTAAGCGATGTATCAGAATCCGACATACTAAGCATTTTAAGTGAGTTTGAAGTGAAAAAAGATTTTAATGATTTTGAAAATTTTGTGAATAATTCAAATAGAAATAACCAAGCAGACAGTGTAGCTACAGAGGTCGACACGTCCCCTGTCGATGATTCAGAAAAGAAATTTGTTTGTAAGTTTTGTAATTTTGCTTTTTTGAGAAATCATGACTTGGATAGACACATGGCTTCACATCTGAATAGAAAGAATTATCCTTGTAAAGGATACATACTTGGGAAATTGCCACAAAGAGCAATGTTTTATTTAGACAAAGAACATGATTTGAGAATGAACCCATCATCTTTCAATTTAAACCAGTTAAAAGCAACGATAGACTACGTTGAAAATCAACCATTAACAGTAACATGGGGTTGTTTCAAGGAATTTTTAAGAAGTGATTCTTTAAGTAGACATTTGAAATCCAAAACCGAACATAGATGTATGAAAGCCGCATTTGATGACTTTATAGAAGGTAATGTATTTTTCCACTACAAGTTCTTGAAATTGAAAGAAATTGTACTATACGATCCTTTCAAGATTCACAATGAAGAACATTTAGCCAACTATAGTGAGAAGTTTATTCAGGCTGAGATTTTGATAAAAGACATGGACATTTCGTTATTGAATAATGCATCTTGGCCAATCACTGAACAAGAGTTTGAGAGGAACTATAGAAAAATATATGGTAAGAACCTGCAGAAGTACATTCAAAGACAAGCAAGATTCAAGAAAATGGCTGAAAAGGATATTACTACGATGCACCACTTATAAAGTATCATTTGATTAATTAAACGTGCCATTATCGGATATATGTTTTTAATTCTAATTTTTTTTTTTTTTTCTTCACTTCAATGAATTTCACCATAGTAAAATTGTACATTATTCAATCGCCTACATATATTTTTCTTAGCAAAGAGATGTTTATTCAGCTGTTAAGAAATCAATAAACAAACCAAAGTAAGATATAAGACAAAAATCACCGAAGTAATAATGTCTTTAGGGGGTGGAACAGTTGATAATGATATAAATAATGCTATTAGTGCAATTGAATCACATAATGAACCAGTCAAAATAGATGAAGTATTAATGGAAAGGCAACAAGCCATGCTACAAGAACAAAAAGAAATAGAGGAACTATTTCAAAAGAATCCATTACAAAAGATTAAAGTGATGAACATAAACTTTAAAGAGGATGCTATTTCATTCAACTCAGATGTTTTGTACAAATACGCTGAACAGACATTAGGAAAGGTTCAAACGATGGAGGATTTCCAAATACAATCAATGATTTTACAAGAAAAGTTGATAGGGAATGGATTGATCCAAGAATTAAACATTGGCAATGTTGCTGCTAGGTTAGTTGATTTAGGTAAAGTGAATCAAATGCCATTTACTTTTTCCAAAAACAAAGTGGTAATCATAGAGCCTGAGTTAAGTTTCGTACCATTGAAGAAGTTTGCAGCTAAAACCGGATCTAAAGTCGGTAATGGTGAAGGTGATGGATATATTCAACTGCAACTAAGAAACTTTTTGAAAAATGGTGAAAACTTGGTAGTTGATGTTGAGAAGGGTACCAAAACTAAAAGTAACGTAATGGTGCAATTATCCAGACCATTAAACATTTGGAATAAAGTGAGTTTAACATTTTTACAAAATAAAAGAGCTTGGGGGGATTTTTTGATGTATGATATGAACAATGCCAAATTGGAGTGGTCTTACAATTTTAAATTTTTACCTACCTCTTTGTCTTCATTGGAAAGCTTAAAGAGATCTCCTTGGAACTTTAATTTATCTTTTGATTATGCAAAAATCGGATTGCACCAACAAAATAATAATGTTTTCAAGCTACCTTTTTCCATCATTAAGGAGTTTAAGCCGTACGACAGATTACAATTACAACTGAACTTGGTAAAAGACAACAGAGATAGTAAAGTGACACCACATGTAGGAACATTATTAAAGTCAACAATCCAAGCAAATTACATTCCTTCTTCCCAAAAATACTGGGAATCAGTACAGTTTGAATACCAAAATGCACAATCAGTTCCGGTTTCTGATAGATTGTTAACTTTCATATCATCATTCAAGATAGGTTCTATTTTACAATACAATGATGAAAGGGATTTACCGATCCTAGAAAAGTTCCAAAAAGGAGGTCCCAATGATGTTAGATTATTCAATACCATGGGTCTAGGTCCTAAAACTGAAGAAATTATGAACAAGAACAACGTTAAGAATAAAGGTGTTTCTCTTGGTGGTACAGGGCATATTTCTTACGGTGTTTCTGCTTTATATCCGTTTAAAAAAGATAGTAGCTTTAATTGGTTGGTTTTCTTAAACGGTGGCCATCTAACAAATGATGTTAGAAATTTGTTCAATACAGGTCACACTTTAAGTTGCGGGATGGGTATAAGTTTTGTGCATCCTGTAGCAAGATTTGAACTAAACTTTGGTGTTCCATTGATGAGTTATGATTCAGATTATTCCAGAGGTAAAGTTCAATATGGATTGGGAATGTCATTTTTGTAAATAGATAAGATAGTTTTATATAAGTTTTTTTTTTTAAATAAAAAAGCTAAAATAGACTATGAAAGGATTGGTAATTAGTTTAATTAACACTTTTAATCCATTTTTCGTGTCTTTTGGTTAAATCATCAATGATGAATTCTTCAATACAATGATCCTTCAATTGTTCATCAGTGACTCTTATCCAATGTTCAGCCTCATCATTTTCAGACAATACTACAACTTCTTTGTTTCTAGTATTCAATAAATTTCCAATAACCAATTGATGGTTATAATTTGTTAAAGCTTGTTTAGCTTTTGCTATTAATAAGTTTTCATCCGTTTCCAGCTTAAAAGACACAATCATAGACTTATTGGCCCAAGTTTGAACAAGTTTTCTTAAAAATTTGGGTACTGGATCTAAATCTAGTATAAGCTGACCTGACTCATTAAGCTTAGCTTCAGATTTTTCCTGAAATTCTGATCTTGATTGAATTTTGTGCTGTGGTAATTTCTCGTAAGGAACGTAAAAATCACTAACAGCTGCGGCCAAGTAAAATATGGAGTTGCTGTTATTCAATAGTATGGCAATGGATCTCAATGACCATAGGTAGTCATTTACTGTAGTGAATTGCAACAAAAGTAGATTATCTTTATATTTTTCACTCATTTTCTTCATCTTTTTAATTTCGTCTATGTACTTGCTATCGATTTCACCTTCTGCATCAAAGTAATCCAAGAAATTCAAATTTTTTGATATTGTGAAATGCCTGTTGAAAGGCTGTAAAGAAAATTCCCTATGAAGAAAGATTACCTTGTAACCTTTGAATAAAAACTGTTCTGCACTAGACGCACCTCTAGTACCGGCAGAGAAGTTCCCTATAAATCTTACTGTATTACTTTCTAGCGGAACGATGGTACCTCCACTTGTGACTAAAACTATTTTTTCGTCTTTTTTATGACTCTTTAAAAACCCTTGTGTTTCTTCAATCAAAGAATCCAAATGGGAAGGTTTTGGATTGTCATAAAAATATTTATCTTCTGGTAAAGCAATATCACTCTGCATTTTAGCTTGGTTTTAATCCGATATTTTATTATTTCATCGAATCTTATATCTGCTATATATATAGAAGAGAAGCCTACTCGTATATACGGACATAACAGCTCATATACTGTACTGCCTTAAAAAGGCTATTTCTTTTTTTTTTTTTCAGGTGCTAAAAATTTTTCTCGTGAACCAAAAAAGCCATTGATTCTTACATTTCTCACTTTCCTAAATGGGAAAAAACGCACATCTGTTATATTGAATATTATATTAAGCATTTTTCATTAAGTTTTTAAATTAAAACAACCAAAGAACTATAACACCTTAGGCGTTCGATAACCATACAGAAATCTTTGATAAACCAATCATTTTGAAAGAAAAAAATATCTCTGTATTAATCTATACATCTACCATAACTGTTATCAATAAAATTCCTATAAAATGTCAGCACCTAAAAGAATTATCCCTGGTATGTTAACCAAGGAACAAGAACAAAAAATGAAGGCCACCTTACCAACTGGTACTTTGATCGATCCATTAGCTGAACAAAAAAGAAAAGATGAAGAAGCTGAAAATGAATTAGATGCCAACAAACCAAAGGCTGCAAAAGCTGCTGAAGGTAGAAAAGCTGCTAATGAAAACATAGTCTTTGTTGGTAACATCAATCCAGCTTTAGATTCTGAATCCTTACAAAACTACTTCAAGTTTTGTGGTAACATCATATCTTGTAACATTGTTATAAGTAAACAAAATAAACAAGAATTACAAAACCAAAAGTTCAGAGGTATTGAAGACCCATCTGCATTATCTGCTAACTTTGCCTTCATTGAATTTTCTTCTCCTTCTGAAGCTAATATGGCTTTAGAACAACTAAACGGTAAGACTATTGAAAATTATGAAATACAAGTCAAAAAAGCCTTCAAGAACATAGCAGCTACCACCACTGATGAACCAAAGTTCAGCATATTCGTAGGTGATTTGAATGTTGATGTTGATGATGAAATTTTAATAAACTTCTTCAAGGAATTAGATGGATTTGTCACTGCTAATGTCATGTGGGATATGGAAAGTGGTAACAACAGAGGATATGGTTTTGCTACCTTCAACAGTCAAGAAGCTGCCCAAGGTGCCATCGATGCCAAGAACGGTAAAGAATTAAACGGTAAAGCTATTGTCTGTAACCATGCTGCCAAAAAAGAACAAAAACCAAGAATAGTCAAGAAACAACCAAGACGTGTATTTAACGACTTACCAAGCTTCTTTGACTTAGTTCCTCAATCTCCAGAAGAAATCATCATGAACCCACCTACCAGACCATTCACCAAGAGAGCTGTTGACGGTTTCATTGCTAGATCCATCACTCCAGTAGAAAACACATCTGTTTTCATTGGTAACATTCCTGACCAATTACCAAGATTTGTATTAGATTGTTATATGAACGAGTTCTTTGGTCCTATAGTCAAAACCGAACACTTCCAAGGTTATTGTTTAGCCACATTTGCTTACAAATCCGGTGCTGCTAAGTGTATTATGGGTTTGAATAAATACGATGTTGCTGGTTTAGCCAACTTAGCTGTATACTGGAAGAAAGAATATGTAAAGAAAACCTTCAAAAAAGACGTAGCTCCAGAAGAAGAACAAGCTGAACAAGAACCAACAGAACAACAAAATGCCCAAGTTGATGAAGTTAAAATCGAAGATTTATCCATTTGAGTTCAAGTTATATATCTAAACTCTTTATTTTTCGTCTTCCAAGTTATATATCTGATGCCTTTGTGCTCTTTACAATTCATAATACAGTCTCCTGTATTGGGCTTCATATAGCCTTCATTACTAGTTAATTAAAGGTATCATTCTCATAGACATAATATTCGTTTGAAAGAAAAAAAAAGCCGTGATTTCGGTGGCAAAAAAAACGTGACGTGCTTTACACCAAATGCTAGGGGAAAAAAAAAAATTAGATTATATACACATGGATCTTTAACGCATATTTTTAAAATATGTATAGGTTTTAATGAATCAATAACAACCTTAGATTACCCAAAACAGATATATTGGTTATTGATTATCAGATATTTAAATTGTTGTTATTATTAGTTCATATATATATATAAATACAACATTTTATTTACATACTAGAACATAATCTATACATTTATTAGTCTCCCTATAGAAGAATAACAGAACGTCATTTTAATTTGATCAACTTTTTGGTTTCTTTTTTTTTTAATAATATAAAAAAAAGTATATTCAAATCAAAAGACAAATAACCGAATTAAACAATCTGAATGTCATTTGAGTTCAACAACAAAAGGACTATTTCATATTCATCAAATCAAACAACTTTCATCAACGAAAACTTAAAAGTATTAGTGCTATTATTTTTAACATCTTTTTTACTATTTAACAACAATCCAGCCAGATATTTAAACAGATTAAAATCAAGAATCAATCATTTTATTCAATTAATGAGCAACAGATACAACACAAGATCATACAAGAACAAACAACACCCTTATACGGAAGCTTTAAACACAGTTATCATTGAAGAAGGTGGGTTTCCAGGTGGTTTGTACAACGAAGGTAACACATGTTTTATGAACTCTGTTTTGCAAAGTCTTGCATCTTCCAATGAAATATTAAATTTTTTGGATAAAGAATTGCTAGAAAAGAGTAATATCTTGAACAAGACTTCAGAAAATGAAAAGGCCAATGAAGAAGAAATCCATATCACCAACAAAAAAGTTGATATTAGATTTTCCGAAAGATTACATCAGCTTTTAGATGTTTTGAACAACAAATATTATAACAGAAACTACACCACAAAGCCAAATCAATTATTGAAAACTATCACTAGAGGTAAAAACAATAGAGATGTTGTATTAGGGGATGACCAGCAAGATGCACAAGAATTTTTCCAAACATTGATAACTGAATTGGAAAAAAATGTTAAGACAATTGAAAAGGGGAATTCACCTGAATCTGAAAAGGAAAAGGAAAGTAGCAATGAAATCAAGACCATTAGATTCAAAGACTTACCTGAAGGGGCTTTGCTGGACCAGCAAAACTTGGATAAAGTAGGTACTGTTTATATTCCATCATCTTTGATTGATCCAAATATACAAGATCCAGAAAATGAAGAAGATAGATTATACTCACCATACAAGTTGATGACTCCATTGGACGGTATTACTTGTGAAAGAATTGGATGTTTGAATTGTGGTGAAAATGGTGGTATCAGAACATCTGTATTTTCTGGTTTATCTTTAAACTTACCTAGTGATTCCATGAATAACATATTGAAGCTATCTAATTTACTAAATGAGTGGAAAAAACCAGAGATTATTGAAGGTGTTGAATGTTACAGATGTTCTTTAAATCTTTTGAAGGAACACTTAATTAAATTAGTATCTGAAGATGAAAATACTGATCATATCAAGTACTTGCAAAACGTTGATGCTTTATTGACTGAAAAAGTCATTGATGAAGACAAATACAAATCTTTAAGAAATGACAACTTTATAGCAAGAATATCTAAGTCCAAAAAAATTTTGATAGCCAGACCACCACCATTGTTATCAATCCATATCAACAGATCATGCTTTGATATGCAAACCTTCCAGATAAGAAAAAATAACTCTAGAGTCGTATTTAATAGTAAGTTAAACTTGACTCCATGGACCACTGAGTTTAAAGATTTGCAATTGGATGCAAGATTGCCAATGTCTAAGAAGGAAGAAGAAAACGACATTAAGTTTAAGCAAGATGAAGATGAAAAGGTAGGGTTTGAATCTAGATTAGCACACGAAAGAGTTCAAAAAGAATTTGAAGAAGAGTATTACGACAATGATGAAGAATCTTCTGAAGAAGATGAAGAATTACCTGAAAACCCACCAAATTATTCAGAAATGGAAAATGAGGAAACTTCATCAGATGAAGAAGAACAGCTAGAAGAAAAGAAAGAAGATGAATATCCACAGCCAACACTAACTTTGAATTCCGTAAAGGCAATCAATACTCCAAATAGTCCATTAACTTATCAATTGAAATCTGTTATTATTCATTATGGATCTCATAATTACGGTCACTACATAGCATTCAGAAAGATTAGAGGATGTTGGTGGAGAATTTCTGATGAATCTATTGCATTAGTAGATGAACAAGAAGTCTTAGGAATTCCTGGGGTCTTTATGATGTTTTATGAATATGATTACGATCCAGTTACCAAAAAGATGAAAGAAGATATCAAAGTAGCAGAATTGAATAAGAAAATTGAAGATACCATGATTAAGAATGCTGAACTGATGAAGTTGAAAGAAGAAGAAGAATTAAGAAATGCTACAAACAGCTCTCAACTTGGAGAAGATACTTCTATTGAAAAACCAGAAGAAACCGAAGAATATAGAGAAGGCGGTGTGCTAGTCGAGCAAGAAGACTTAGAAGAATAAATCAATATTTAAAAAAAAAAAAAAAATGAATTTTATTATTACTTCAAAGGTTGATTGTATTAAGTACTGTATATATTAGTGAAATAAGAGTAATACTTGCGTACTTATCATATTTACTGTTTAGGTTGTCTTTTTCTTAGGTTGTTTAATATTTCATTTTCTCTTTCCTCCTTCAACATATCATCTCTTATAAGTTCTTCTATATCATACTCAAATACATTTGGATCTTTCATATCCTTTGTAGTTATGTTCTTTTTGACAGATGTCATAAGCTTTGTATCATTTTCAGGCTCAATGTTCAATTTATAACCGATTTTCTTTTTATTTTTAAATGTTTTGGATTTTTTAGGGTCAAATTTAAGTATACCTGACATGATAGGGAACAAAAACCCAACTATAAATACTAAGACTATTAACGCAACAATTAGAAAAAACATTATGTTTGTACTGTGGTTTATTATATACTGATCTCTTTTTCTTTTTTAGAACAAATCATAATTGAAGATTCCCAAAAAAATGTAACATTAAAATCGAATTTTAAGACAGAAGAAATGAAGCTTTTCACAGTGATGTATTTGAAAGACTGAAAATCGGATATAAAAAATATGGTCACGTGTGTATTATTGATTATATTTTGTGTTAATTTTCAGCAATGAAAGCATTGAAAGACGTTTGAGAACATTAAAAACAACAGTAGAAGGGTAAACGATAAAGATTATTTCAAAGTTTTATATCATTAAACGTGATTTTATTATTTCAAAATATGCTTTTTATTTTACTGTGATGTTCTTTATTTTACAGCTAAATTATAGTTAATATGTTTGCCAAATGACAAAAATTATCTCCGATGTGCGCTTTGAAGTAAAAAAACGAACGATTTAATGCAAGAAGAAGTATAGCTGTTTGTAGACAATATTATATATTTGCAAGGGTTAGTAGAAAATAATATAAATAATTAATGCTTTAAGCCCAAACAAACTTGATTTACGCACATTAATCGTAGTTAATAATCAATTTAACATAGTATTCGACCTACACACTTTTCTTCAAAATTTATTCGAGAACATTGATCTTTTACCATATTTTTTTTTTCTCGCCCATTTTTCTTTAGGAACTAGTAATTTAACAGCTGAAGGAATATTGAACAACCGAAGACATTATATAAACAATGCTTAACACATTCAGAACAATTGGTGCTAGACAGTTCATAAACAAAGGAAATTACAAAAATTTGAATAAACTTAACTTTCACACATCCAGTTTAATCAAAAACAAAATAAGTGCTGCCACAAGTGGAGTGCAAATTCCAGAACATATACAAAATTTAAACGCTGATTTATACGATAAAAAGGCCAATTTGTTTTTAGAAGATTTGACTGACCAATTGGAATTAATCTCTGAAGAAGACCCTACTTTTATAAGTTCAGTTGACTCTGCACAAGGTGTTATAGAATTTGATCTAGAAAAAGTAGGCACTTATGTCATTAACAAACAACCTCCTAATAAACAAATATGGCTGTCTTCTCCGATATCCGGACCTTACAGATTTGACTATGATAGTATCAAAGACAATTGGATCTCTTTGAGAGACAACGATATGAACCTACTTAGCCATTTGAATCATGAAATAAAACAAACATCCAATGATAAATATAAACTGGAACTTTGATTTATATCTTTTGACCAATAATACGGCACGTGTAAATACAACCTCAATGATTTATTTATATATACTTTTTTTCAACTGCAGTTAAAATAAGATCTATTAAGACGATTCGTCATTAAGAAACCAAATGAATACCTTGTTAAGCTTAATTTTTTTTAAATTCCATAAACTAAAGAAACCAACATTTTGCAGTATAATTTTAAACCTTGCATTGGGATCAAAAGCGAGAACAAAATTGATCTAAGTATTTCTCAAAATGATTTTTTTTTTTCTACTTTTTGCTTACGTCTTTGAAGTAATAATATGATTGTTTTTATAATATTTTTTTTAATAATCAAATGTTCACATTATTGTTACCTTCAGGCTATGTGGTTTTAAGCTTTCAATTTATTACGAAATTTGAATTGCGCACGTGATTATTTACTCTTATCTATAATAACAAGATATAATCTCCACTTTATTTAGCTCCCCTTAAAAAAAGGTTAAAAAGGCAGTAGTTAAAAGCGAGTTTATAATAAGCTACTAATTTTTTGTAAAACTTCTGGTTCTAGTAGCTAACAAAGTTTACTTATATACATATATAAATAATGTATATAAAATATAAGACAAATACCAATACTTTGATACATCATTCAATTTATATATAAAAAAAAAAAAAAAAAAAAACAGATAAAAATATGTCCTTTGCCTCCTCAGACTTTAAAACCATTATTTTGACTTTCAAAGACTCGAATGCAGCAGCAGCTTTTAAGAACATTGCTAATAAAATCGACGGTGAAATCGTCCATGAATATTCCTTAATCAAAGGTTTAGCCATCAAAGTACCTAAATCTTTGGACACCAATTCCCTGAAGAATGATGAATCTCATGGTATTGTTCATGTTGAAGAAGATCAAGAAGTGAAAATTAACTAAAAAACTACTGGAATAAATCCAAATGACTTTTGGTCTTAAGAGGTATTCCATACTCCAATTGTTCTGTATTTTTGATCAACCATTTTTTCTTTGGTGTTTTGTTTTCACTTTCCTCAATGTTGTAAATTACCTCCATTGGTAGTACCTTTTCAGGATGAGTTCGAATTAAGTTCAAGAGATTACATCTTTTCAAAAGCTCTATAGGATCATCTAGCTTCAAATTCAATCTTGATTCAATATCTGTCATTGTTAGGAATGATATCAATGTGAAGTATGAGTCGTTTAGAGCATTATGCAAAGATCCATGTGGAATATTTAAGAATCTCAATTGTTTCTTTACAGAATTAGCAAAAAATAGTAAATTATCACTGATTTTTTGGGTATCATAAACCAATATTTTATTTGAGTTTTTTGCTAATACCTTTTTTAATGCCAAGTCATAATCAAATTGAAAGTCGCCTTTGATATCAAATTCCTTTTGTATTAGTTTAATATCACCATCAACTGATTGTCCGACCAAAGCACATTTAAACCCTCTTTTACTGATATTAACATTATTGAAATATCTATCCCATATACTTTGTAAAAACTTTTTAGTTTCAGCTGTTGTTAAAATATATGTTTCATTGAATAATGATTCTGGTTTTTTACATAAAATATAATTTGAATTTCTGCTTTTAATTTCTTCATCTATTATCACATGATATTTTCTATAAGTTGGCATCTGGCTGCTGAAATAGGTCCCATTTGCGTTATAATTACCATTTTCCCTTGGGTCATAAATGGTGATACCAATCTCAGTAATATGATGATTTAATTCAAATTCCTCGATGTCTATAGATATGTAAATGGTATCATGAACGTTTGTTGATGTTATATATCTTCTCAAGTTATCACCTGTATGGTTATTAAATTGATTAATAGATCTTCTGGATAGTTCATAGATAAGTTTTTGATCAATATCCAATTTCTCAATTTCTTTATGCTTCAAATCTATGAATCCTTTGCCTTTAACAGCTTCTGGAAGATTTTTTTCAATATAATCTAACAAAAACTTCTGTTTTTGATGATTTATAAGATCCGCGGTTTTGACATAAGAGTTTATTCTATCATATTTCACCTGTTTTAATTTATCATTGTAAACTATCTTATCTAAAACTTGCTGATTAGTTTTACTCATGATTCTTGCAAAATCTGAATTTTTATGGGGTTTTATCAATTTGTTGAATTCATCGTCTTTTTGTAAAAGATCTCGAATAGCTGGAGAATAAATTTCACTAAAATTTTGCTGTCTTAAAGAAGCTCTTACTGTTCTTTGGAATAATGATTTTCCATTGTTGAATGATCTGCGTTTATATGAGTTGTCTTTCATTTGATTATTATGTATTATTTTATTGATGAATGTAGTAGCTTTTGAATAGAGCAGATTGAACATACAACTGCTTCGCTAGATTTTTTAGAAAAAAGAACAAAAATAAATAAGTATTTTATAATCTCAAGAGAAGTCTACGTGTATTGTGATGTCTTTAGGTTAATATAAAGTCTACTTTTTGTGGAGTTATACCGACAATCGACTTCTCCGATATATGTTCCGTTAATGGCTTTAATCCTTTTCTAGTAAAGAAAAAAAAAGTAGAAAAAAGAAATTTACATTTTTTCGGATATAAGACTCATTTGAGTCGTATTATATAGTGACTTCCCCTAGATCCTTAAAGTACCATATTAGGTGAACCTTTTTTTTTTTTTCAAAATGGAAGTTTCATCAACAGTAAAGTAGTTGAAAATAAACCATTTAAAACAACAATTAGATAGACTGTTTTTCTTCTTATAATTGATTTTTTTGTGAAGCTATTTGTTTTACTTTATCTTGTAGTAATTCTATCTCAGCCGTTGAATAAGATGTCTACTCAAAATACCAACAAAGCTGTTAAAACACGAAAACATCTGTATAGCGCATTTATTGTTGGAGGTCTTTCATCGGTTTTGCTACAGCCGCTAGATCTTCTCAAAACTAGAAAACAACAGAAAAGAAACAAAAACCAAACATACAATTTGAAAAACGTTATAAAGAGTTCAAATTTTTTGGATTTATGGAAAGGTACATTACCATCATTCTTAAGAACGTCTATAGGGTCAGCTTTATACTTGACTTCATTGAATAGTTTTAGAAACATAATTTTCAAATTTGAAAACAACGGCGAATATAATAAATCATCAACACTACCTAAAATATCACATGTAGGGAATCTTATATCAGCCTCATTTGCCAGATCATCAATTGGATTTCTGCTGATGCCATTGACTGTGATCAAAACAAGATTTGAATCCACTCTGTACAATTACAATACTTTGAGTGATGCTTACAAAGATATAATGAAAGAAAGTGGATTTAAAGGATTTTTCAAAGGCTTTGGGTCTACTATTTTAAGAGATTCTCCATATGCTGGGATATACTTGATGAATTATGAACTCACAAAGACATTTCTTAACAAGTATAGTGATAATTCATTGATTATAAACTCTAGCTCAGCTATCTTTGCTGCTACATTTTCAAGCACAATTACAGCACCTTTTGATACTATACGTGTGAGAATTCAATTACAACCAGATTTAAACAAAAATTTGTTTAATACATTCACTTCAATTGTAAAAAACGAAGGGGTTTCAAACTTGTTTGACGGATTAACTTTAAGATTGATTAGAAAATCTTTGGCTGCAGGTATTGCCTGGGGTGTTTATGAAGAGCTAATCAAATAAATAAATAATTAAAAAAAAAAAAAAAAACAACCTTGTATATACAAAATAAATATATAAAAGAAATGATTTTCATATTTCTTGGTTATTTTGAAAACAAAATGTCAGAGTTTGTGATTAATGTTAGTGTATTCTTTGGTAAACATAGAGTGGGGTCTAAGATGCCATCAATCAAACCTAATGCACATAAAGTAGTGAAACTATGATAGACGTCACTGTCCAAGTATTCTTCATCATCGTCTTCGACTAAATGTTTGGCAAATCCACCTTTAATAGGATCTTGTAGTTTAAGAATATAATCCTCATATAACTTTAAATCATATGGGTTCTTCTCTGTCATTTGGAAATAGCTCATGGCAGAAAAATTCCAAAAACTGTAACATGAGTCTACTTTTTTATTTTCTCTACCATTAAATCCACCGTTTCCGTTATATTCAGTGTGTTTGTGGTCGTAGATTTGCCTATGACATAACCATTCAAATGTGAAAATTTTCTTTTCTTGGCTCATGTCGTAGTCGAATTTCAGTTTCAATATTTGGAAAATGTTTGCTATACAGGAAATATATCCAGAATGAACATCACCTTTTTTAAAATTGGTAAACCCATAATCATCTATAAAACAATCATTTTCAATGATCTGGATGATTTTTTGAAGATCTGTGCTGTTTAGATTGTCAAAAATGAAAAGAATGCTTGTTCCCATGTAAAAATCTCTCAAATCATCACATGTTTCATATAAAAACTTCTTAACGACTTTACAAATTTTATTGACATTGATAAATTGAAAATCTTTACAACCTAAAATTAGCAAATTCAAAATAGCAAAGAAATTTTGGGGTATATTGTGCTCAATTCCTCTAGGGAAATGCTCTTTATTAGGCGTAAACCCACAAAACTCCATGTTTTCCAAGTACAATCCCTTCAAATAACTTATGTATAATTCAGCATCTTTAAGCTCATCCAATAGTAAATACTTTGATAGTAAAGCATAGTATATTATAGTAAATCTATTGGGATCATAAGAAGTTGTTTGAGCAGGTAAGTAACCTAGAAAATGAGAGAAATAAGTATTATGCTTTTTCAATTTGAATGATGAAGATGCTAAAACAGATAATGAACTTGATGAATTAAGACTATCAACAGTTACTTCTCTAATCATCAAAGGAAGTGATATTGACGAATTGGATTTTTGACATACAGAAATGACTTGTTGGCCATACCAAAATACTTTAAAGTCTACTATATCGCCATCTATATTAATATTTTTGTAGTTCTGTTGATTAATATCAAAAGTTGCATTATTTTCAAACACAGACACTTTTGATAAATTAGCATAATTCAGACCCACTCCCAACAACTTTGTATAACTCTCCTTTATGCTCCACATCAACGCAAATAATCTTGTCTTATTTGGATCTGTCTGTTTAGAAAGTAAGTCCATCTCCACATGAGATAAAATGTCTCTGTATAAAGTGTAATCAAAACTACTATCGTTTCCCATGTGATCATTCACATTTGCTATATCAATACCAACTTCTACATTTTGATTGTTGATGATCATTGTTGATATATTTTCAGATACACAATTGGACATATTGAACTTCACGTTGGCATCATTGATTAGTATTGGTTTTCCTGTATTATTTGTAGCAAATTTATAACTCTTATCTTTTATGAAAGCATCAATGGCTTTAACACACAGTAACTTATTCAAAATAAATGTAAGTTTGTTATCTATGTGCTTGAAGCTGTCCAATTTTTGATAGTCACCAGTAGAAGGCAATAATCTTTTCAATTGCTCAAATTTATAATCATCTTTTTTGTAATCTTCCTTTTGATTTTTATCAAGAGAAACCAAGAACAAAAATGACATGATAATCAGTAGTGTGTATGATCAAGATTTATCAGTAGCTGTCCAAAGGGGGGTTTCCAGCGCTTGGGAAGATGGGAATAGAATTGTTTATACACGAAAAAAATAAAATATCAAAAAAACGAAGTGTGCCATATCGTTTGGAATAATCACGTGATCAGTTGAAAGATGACAAACGGACCCTTGCCGATTGGAGCAAATACACGAACAGCGCAAAAAATGCGTCTGAGCCTTATTTTTGACCGATTTAAAGCCAAATTATTTGGTGAATATTCATAATTCATTAATTGCAGTAGTACGTCTACATTTGATATAAGGATACGTAATTCAGAAAATTGATAGCTGATAATTTGGAGATTGTGCAAACTTTGAACGCAATACCAGTATTCTGATCAACAAAACTAATGTGATATGACTATCTTTTTAAAAAAAACTTCAACTTTTACTAATGAATGAAAAAAAAAAAAGTGCAGATCATTTAGCACTTAGATTCGCATCAAGAAGTTTTCTATCTTCATCAAACATTCGGTAAAACATAAAGATAAATACGAAAAAACAGCGAGATTTTCTTCAAAATATCGTCCTGTTTTCAAAGTTTTAGCGCTTTTTTTCAATGTTTTTTTTTTTTCCGAATTCTTATCTGCTATGTAAACTCCAAAATGTGAAATTTCAAAATATGACTAGCCGTACCGGTAAAGCTTATCGCAAAATCCCTTTATCTTTGAATCAACATTTAATTAATTTATTCCATCTACTCATCTACACATTTATGATATCCATTTTTTTTTTTTTTTTGCAAACACGTTATCTATTCCAAAAGTGCCCTTATTTACACCAATATGACTTATATATAAACTGAATGAGATCTTACTTTTGATCCTAACTATGTTTTCATATCAATAAGTAAAAGAAAAAAAAAAATTGAATCAGAAACCATAATATACTCATTTATACAAAATGGTTGATAACATATCATCAAATTCAGACATTCCATCAATTGATCATGAAATAAAACCTATTATTTCAATCACACAAGAACAAATCGGTGACAAGCAAGCACAAATCACCACAATTTTATCGCCTAGAGGTGAAGAAGTTGTCTTAACAGGTGATGTTGATGATGCTATGAAATATGCCGATGAAATCAGAGATTTTGAATTTACTCCTGAAGAAGAAAAAAAACTAGTAAGAAAGTTAGATCTGTGTTTGTTACCTATCATGGGTTTATCATATTCTTTACAATTTTTAGATAAAACTTCTATCGGTTCTGCTGCTATCTTGGGATTAAGAACAGACTTAAAAATGGTTGGTAAGGATTATTCTACTGCTTCTTCTATGTTCTACTACGCCTATATGGGAGGTTTATTAGTTTTCCCAAGATTACTACAAAAATCGAAGCATTTCATGCTTCTTCTATGTACCATCACTTGTTTATGGGGGATGGTCCAATCTCTACAAGCTTCTCCGGGTTTGGATTATAAAGGTTTCTTAGCCTTAAGATTCTTTTTAGGGTTCTTTGAATCTTCCATCACTCCTGCTTTCAATCACTTGACTTCACAATATTACAGACAAAGTGAAATGTTCTCAAGATCTATAACTTGGTTTGCTTGGAATGGGTTTGGTTCTATGCTAGGATCATGTATTTGCATTGGTTTAGTCTCTCATATCGAAAATGGTGGCTCTTATAGTTTACCTGCTTGGAAATTATTGTTCTGTATTACTGGTATTTTGTCTATCTTTGTTACTTGTTGTATGGCTGTCCATATTCCTTCTAACCCAATGAAATGTTGGTTCTTAAATGACAGAGAAAAGAAGATTGTTTTAAAAAGAATCCAATCAAACCAAAAAGGATTTGGTAACCATACTTGGAAGTGGTCTCAATTCAAAGAAGCCTTTACAGATTACAAAGTATTTTTGATTGTTGCCTTTGCCGTTGCTGATAACATTCCAAATGGTGGTTTAACCAACTTCTCTTCCATTTTGATCAAAGAAGAATTTGGATTCACTACATTAAAAACTTTAAAGATGAATTTAATTTCCGGTGCTGTTGAATTTGTATGTCCTATTTTTGCCTACATTTCTCTATATTTGAATTCCAGATTTGGTGGATGGCTTGGTCATAAGCTGGTATGTGCAATGTTTGTTCAAACTTTGGCTATGATTTTCCTAATCATGTTGGCATATGCTCCAAGTAAATATGCCAAGCTTGCAGGTGTTTACCTATCTTCAATTTCTCCTGTTTCATTTGTTTGTGCATTGTCTGCTATATCTTCTAACATTGCTGGTTCTACAAAGGTTACTACCGTTAACGCTTTATTCTTATTGGGATACTGTGGTGGTAACATTGCTGGTTCCTATACTTTCAAAAACAAAGATGCTCCAGATTATAATCCAGCCAAAAGAGATATGGTTATTTGTTATGGTGTCTGTGTAGGTATCTTAGGCTTACTATATGCCGCATACATATATGAAAATAAGAAGAAAGAAAAGTTCACAAATGACCATCCAGATGAAGGTGACAACGTTGAAAACTTAGCATTCTTTGATTTAACAGATTCTGAAAATCCTCATTTCAGATACAGTTTGTAGTTAATATATAATGTCTTCATAATTACAGTAGCTGGTCTATCGTTTTTGAAATCTCAATATTTTTTACTCCATTCGTAATTTCTCTCTTTTTTTTTGTTCAGATTCATTAATCACAACTACATGACTAAGGTCATTCTTCAACGACGCAATCCAGTTGTTTGACTTCTCTCGCTACAAAAAAAAAAAAAAATTATAAAAAAATTGGTAGATTACTCACCTTAAGGCAACCTGAATAAATACATTGAAAATAAACAACAAGTTGATTTAAGTGAAAGAATTTGAAGAAGCACCAAACAAATAAAGACCCAAGCCTCATGTTATACAATAATATTTCTAAATTAGTTCAAGCTGGTATTGACTTTTTATCTGCAGCCGAAATTAAAGAAGACTCAGCTGTAGAGAAATTGCAATTTTTAATAAATAAAGGTCTTTCGAATACTGATATTTTACAAGTACTTGAGGTATACAATCTTAAGCAGGAGAACTTAGCTGATGTTATTTCTGGAGTTGATGAGCATTACCTGGATATTTTGAGAGAAGCAGGTAAATCAAGTCATGTACATGAACAGCAACTTTACCAAAGTCTGCCTAATCTTCCACCACCTTTACCAGAAAAAGATTGGAAAGATGTATTTGTTATGACTGCTGCTACATCAGGTGTTGTTTATAGTATGTATAATTTAATGCAAGAGTTTATAATACCCAAGATAATGCCAAAGTCACAAAATGATTTGGATAAAGATAAAACAGAACTACAAAACAATTTAGATCAAATAACTGAAAAAATTAAAGTCATAGATGATAAATATAATGAAGATACAGCTAAGGAGAATTTAAGGGTAAAACAACTAAATGAATTAGTTCAAAAGCTAAATAACAAAATAGATGATTTAGAGACTGAAAAACTGAGAATTAGACAAGATTTTTCTAAACTTAAAAGTGATATAAAAACTATGTCTTTAAAATTTGATGAATTTATTAATAAACAAGACTCAAGCAATGCCATTGCTGACTTACAAAAGGAAATATGTAACATTAATAGCTCTTTGGGAAAGAATCAAGTTGAATCATACTTAAAGACGGATGAAAAATTTAGTTTACCAAGCAGTCAACAATCATTAGGGATGAACACTTTCCATCATAAGCCCATGTTTGAAAATCAACTGTCTTTTCAAAATATACCAAATACTTCCGATATTTTATCAAAGATGAATCTGAAGCCTATAAGCAAAGAAACTGGCAACATGGAAACATCATCAACGAAGAAATTAAATTCAGAAGAGCTAAGAGATCAAATAGAAAACATAACAATGGATTATTCACCTTGAAATATATACTTAAATTTTACTTACCTTCCATAACCAACTTTTGTATTTGTTCCTTTTGATTGGCTATATCTCTCATTTTTTGTTCTATAGTATCTTTACAAATCATTCTGTAGACTGTGACTTGTCTTTGTTGACCCAATCTATGTGCTCTGTCCATCGCTTGGGAATCAATGGTAGGATTCCAATCAGAATCGTAAAAGATTACGGTATCTGCAGCAACTAGATTTATACCTAAACCACCTGCTCTTGTGGACAACAAAAATATAAAAATATCGTCGTTTGTTTGGAAATCAGACACTAAATCTCTACGTTTTTCTAAAGTTGTTGATCCATCTAATCTGACATACTTGTATCCTTTGTAGGTCAAATAATCTTCAATCATATCCATCATCTTAGTCATTTGGAAATATATTAAACACTTGTGATCACCCTTTTTAAGTTCAGGCAATAACTTATCCAAATTCTTTAGCTTTGTTGAATCTTGAATGAATTTTTCTATAGTAGGTAAATGAACATTAGGTGTGATGAAATTATTATTCAATGCCTTAGTATTCATTTCAGATTGTATCAATGGAGTTTCCAATTTTTTCAAACTTAAATCTACTTGTTGTTTAATAGGAATAGTCTTTAATGCTTTGATTTCCCTCATTTCATTTAATCTATTGTTTTTTCCATTAACATAAGTAGGTATCATTGGTGCTATACATGTTTCAATGTATGCAGGTTTCCATTTAGCTAAATAGTGAGAGTCAGTATAGATATCAGAAACAGTTTCATTCAAAATCTCAATTTTAATTTCTGTATTGACTTTTGATGGGATAGCAAAGTTATTAGTATTAAACTGAATATTCAAGTTATCTTTCTTATCATAAACAATTTCCCTTCTAGAAGCAATTTCTTTTTGAGACACTTTCCCCTTTAGCTCAATTGCCTTAGTAATCAAGTCTGTTGAATTTATTTTATCTATGTTTTCAAAAGAATCTAAATAATCTGTCTTAGGATCAAAGAACTCTAAATCTTTCAATTCTTTGGATTCATGGGTTTTGAAAACATCAAACTTGTTTGTATTGACATTATTTTTTTCAAAGTTGGGCAATATCATCTCCTCATAAATCAATCTAGGTATGTTATACTCAATTTCATTAGTGGTAGTATTGTAAAGATCTGAAGTATTGTTTCTAATATTGTGAACATTGTTCCCATACTTACTGAAGGAGAATGAAGATGTGATGTTGTTGGATTCAAACAAATATGGATGATTACAAACTTTTCTAAATTCCATCACAATGTTCATTAGTTTTCCAGCTTCTTGACCTGAACCGGAATTGCTTACATTTGTTACTGCAACTTCAGGAGTTTCACCATTTTCAATTGCATTTTGTCTTTGTTGTTGTTCTAAAGCTTGTCTTTCGATATCTTCGTAATCACCATTTAATCCCAACTTCAGCATTTCATACATCTTTTGTTGTTTTAAGGTCAAATCACACAATATGTCTATTTCTATCTTGTCTTCCAATTCTTTTTGTACATTCTTTTTGACTCTTCTCAACATGAAAGGCTTCAAAATATCATGCAATCTTAATAAATTAGCAGAGTTCTTGAAATTTGAATCGCTATTGAAGATCTTATTAAAGTTGTCTATAGATTGGAAGAAATTTGGCATGATAAAATGCAATAAAGCCCATAGTTCTTCCAAATTGTTTTGAATTGGTGTACCTGTCAACAATAACTTGTTCTTACAATTTATATTCAATAAATTCTTCCATCTTTGAGATTGGAAAGATTTAATGGCTTGAGCCTCATCCAAAATCATATACTGCCATTGCAATTGTTTGATGTATTGGATATCATTGACTATCATTTGATAAGATGTGATCATGATATGGAATTCGGATTTGTCTTTATCATAAATCAAGTTCTTTCTATCCCAAAACTTTCTCAAAGTCTTTCTATCTGATGCAGTACCCCAATAAGGCAAAATTTTGAAATCAGGTACAAACTTTTGAATTTCTTGAACCCAATTATGTAAAGTGGAGACTGGGGTTACAACCAAAAATGGCCCCCAAATATTTTGATTTTCAGCTAAGTTTGCCAACATGGAAATAGATTGAACGGTCTTACCCAAACCCATTTCATCAGCTAAGATACCATTGACGTTCATTGAGTATAACGAATTCAACCATCTCAAACCATTTAATTGATATTCTTTTAATGTACATGCCAAAATAGAAGGTTGTTCCAAGTTTTGATCGTCTTTGGTTAAGGTAGGATCGGTAAAGTTCAATTCAGCACCGTTCATGTTATCATGCAATTTGTTTTTAGCCGCTTCTCTGGCCTTCATGGCAACTGCATCATCATCTAATTCATCAAAGTTCAACTCGTTAATATCTGTGGTAGCTTGTCCTTCATTAGAATCATTTAATACATCGTCGGCACCTTTCTTGGCAATAAAGGAGGATACAATTTCGGATTGCTTTAACAAGAATTCTAATTGTTTGTTTTGTCTTTCCTTTTCCTTCATATCCTGTTGTCTTTTAGCATTGTCCAAAACTTCCTTTTCCCTCTTTCTCTTAGTATCCTTTTCATCTCTTATATTCTTTTTCCAATATGAGGACATTTCTCTTAGACCCCTTCTGGCTCTAATTTGCAAATCCTTAAATTGCTTAGTGGTTTTCATGTTCCACTTCTTAGATTCTTTATTAATTAGTTGAGTAAGCTTCTTAGCATTCGATTTTCTTATTTTTGTAATCAATTTCATGTTTCTAGTGACCCTTGAAGCATCTCTTCTAGAAATATCTCTCCAAATACCAAACAATGTATTGTCGTAGTATTTCTGTAATGAACGAGCTTCTTTGGCTGTTAATTTCATACCATACTTCAATAATTGATCAGGTTCGTATTCATTATTGTTGATTTCAATTGGATTTTTAGATGATTTTTGATCATCTAACTCTATGTCTTGAGAATTGTCAGCATTTAGAACAGAATTATCGCCATCCTCTTCGGTAACCTTCTTTCTGAAATATCTTCTTTTCTTTTTAGAACCATCCTCATCATCTAAATCGTCTTGCTCAGGTTTTTTAATGGTTCTGCCTCTTTTTGTTTTGTCCTCCAAAGGTTTTTTGGCATTTTCTAAAGATCTAACTAACTTGCTCGCATGTTTTTGAGAAAAGGTAAACTTCATCATAATTTCACCATCTAACTCACCTTTAACAGATGGTTGTTTAAAACCCGCAATGTGTGATTGTGTAAAAGTTCTTATCTTAGAGCTTGAAGCTTTTCTTAAGGCATCAAGTCTTTGATCTCTCTTTTGACAAGCCTTAACAGCCTTTACAACCAAGTTTCTGTTTAATTCTTGTTCCGTTTTAGGTCCTCTAATAAATCCGTTTGACATTATGGTAGTTTCTGTTTTGTCAAGGGCTTGATCCATGTTATTTGAAATAAACTCTTCAACTGGTTCTGCTTGAGGAAGACGAGGCTTTGGACCAGGTTTCTTTCTTATCTTTATAGGCATTTCAGCATCAGCCTCATCTGTTTTTGATTGAGATTGAGCATTATCAGGTCTTTGTCTTTTGTTGTTAGTGGCTATTGTCGATTCAACAGCCAATGGTTCAACAGATGTTTCAACTTTACTATGTTGTTTTTCTAATTCCTGGTCATGTTCATCTTCATTTTCCAAATTGGAAAACAAATGAGAAGAATTCTTTACTTTGTTCGAATTCATGACTTTTTTTAATTCGGCTAAAGTTGTAATTGCTTGAACTTGAGACATTTGGGTATTGTCGTGCAAAACGCTGTTAAATTCATCTTTTATAGTATCTATATTTGACAACAATGATTCAACTATCAAATCTACAGTATCATCAACAGCATTATGGAATTGTTTATAATATAGATCTAATAATAATTTTACTAACTTTTCGTCTATGAAAGATAATTCTTCATTGGAAAAATTAACGTCGGTATAAGACAGTCTATCAATCAAGTTTTTTTTAAAAGTTTCAGTAATATCCTTGATAAAATCTAGGTTATAGGTATCGTCTTGATTCTCTTTGTAAGCTTCCAAACTGTCTTTAATAGTAGCGTTATAAGCCTGGAAAGATTCCCATTCTTGTAGCTTTATATAGTCATAATCCTTTTGGATTTGGTTGTTAATAGCTTCGTTTTGAATTAATGGTTTTTTATGGTTTACATATAAATCAATCAAACTAGGGTTCGTTTGATGTTCTTGCTCATCAATAGGTGTATCCATCGTTAAAGCCGGTATCGTAATTGGGCTGATTAAATCTTTCTTTCAAGTTTTTATTCAATATGTATATTAAGCAAAACAAAACAAGAAAAAAAAAAGGGCGTAGCCAATTAGCTGAGTATATGCTGTGTTTTCATGGATTAGTTTTCAAGATCATACTTCAAGGAGAGGAGAAAAAAAAGAAAATTTTTTTCGTTTTTTTCTTAACGAATTTCATACAAAAAAAAAATGGAGAATGGATTGTGGTAGTGATGCCTTAGTGCTGCTAATAAAGTAGTTGAAGCTTGCTTAAATGGTTTGGAGCATCTATATACTTGGGTTGGTTTTTTTTTCATGATAGTGAATTATTTTTAAAATATGAAATAACTGTATTAAAAAAAGGATACCGTTTTTTAAAAAAAAAAAAAAAAACATATTACATATAATTTAACGTAATGTGTGAAATACCGACTAATTCTTATTAGATATGATACTGATTCTAACTGAATAAATGTTGCAATGTTTTTATTGCATGATTGAGCGACTACGACCCGAGTATTTTAATATTCTCAAGACTGAATAATTTTAAAATGCAACAGGTTGAAATTGACAGTGTCCCTACAATGCTCAAAACACTACGATTCTGTTTTTTTTCGCGTCTTTTTTGCACGGTCCTATATCCGATGATTTAGGGACTGTTGTGTGTTCTTATATCCGATACTGTAAAAACTTTTTCACTCTCTTATATCCGACATTTCAAACACCCTTTTTTTCCCCAATCTGCGCGCTACACAATCATTCCAATTTCTGCTTCGGGCCGTAAATCACCAAAAAAGGAAATGTCAACCCGGAAAATATAACGAATCAGCTACAAATCCTCTCCCCTCCAGTATTTACTTGGTTTCTTTTTGATGATTCATTCTTTTTTTCCACCATTGGAAAATTTTTAAATAAATCGCTCTTTAAGGATCACAAAATTGAAAAAAAAAAAAAGAGAGAAACATTAAGTACCCAAGAAATACATACACATATAAACAAAATGTCAACTTTTGGTACTGTTTTTAAAGTCACCACATTTGGTGAATCCCACTGTAAAAGTGTTGGTTGTATCGTCGATGGTGTCCCAGCCAACTTAGATGTTACCGAACAAAAATTACAAGTTCAATTAACTAGAAGAAGACCAGGTCAATCTAAATTAACCACCCCAAGAAACGAAAAAGACAAAGTTGAAATTCAATCCGGTACTGAATTTAACAAGACCTTGGGTACACCAATTGCCTTGATTGTTAAAAACGAAGATCAAAGACCTCATGATTACAAAGGTGATGGTATGAACGACTTCCCAAGACCTTCCCATGCTGATTTCACATACCTTTCAAAGTACAACAACAAGGCTTCTTCCGGTGGTGGTAGATCTTCTGCCAGAGAAACCATTGGTAGAGTCGCTGCTGCTGGTGTTGCTGAAATTTTCTTGGAAAAGCATTGCAATATGGAAATTGTTGCATTCACTTCTCAAGTTGGTAATGTCAAAATGTCTGGCTTTGAAGATTACAACAACTCAAAGGAATTCCATCATATTTTGAACAATATCACCAGAGACACAGTTGACGCTGCTGGTCCTATTAGATGTCCTGACCCAGAAGCTGCCTTAAAGATGGTTGATGTCATAAATGAATATAGAGGTAACCACGATTCCATTGGTGGTGTTGTTACTTGTGTTATTAGAAACGTTCCTGTTGGTTTAGGTGAACCTTGTTTTGATAAGTTAGAAGCTCTATTAGCTCATGCTATGTTATCTATTCCTGCCTCAAAGGGTTTCGAAATAGGTTCAGGTTTCTCCGGTGTTGCTATTCCTGGATCAAAGCATAATGATCCTTTTGTTTACGATAAGGAAAATAAGAAATTGAGAACTTCAAAGAACCATTCTGGTGGTATTCAAGGTGGTATCAGTAACGGTGAACACATCTACTTCAATGTTCCTTTCAAATCTGCTGCTACTATTTCCCAAGAACAAGAAACCTGTACATACGACGGTGAAGACGGTGTTTTGGCTGCCAAAGGTAGACATGATCCATGTGTTGTTCCTAGAGCTATTCCAATTGTTGAAGCTATGGCTGCTTTAGTTATGGCCGATGCTGTCTTGATTCAAAAAACTAGACAATAATTTATGTATACTGTATTAATTTTGTTTATTTAAAAGTATCCTCATATGAAATAAAGCTGAAGTGAACTTTCCTAATCGGGACTACCGTGTGGCTGATTTATTTTTTTACTATTTTTTTTTTTTTTTAAATATATTATACGCCAGGATTAAACGTAAAAAAAGGCACTTTTATGCATTTAAAAAAAGAAAAAAAAATCAATGCTGAACTGAACAAAATATATACTTTTTATTTTTTTAAAATACGATTGTTACAGTGAAGATGTAACAACTGGTGAAATAAATAAAAAAATAAGGGTATAATTATTGATTGGTTATATTCTTTGTACTTGCAACATTTTTTTTTTTGTAATGATCATTTATATACTCTTTCATCGATGTTTAAAAAAAACTTTTATTTAAAAAAAAAAATGAAACTAGAACCAAATCAAAAGTATAATTCATAATCTTCTATCTTCGTTTTTTTTTTTTAATATATTGATAAAATTTTAATAAAATATTGTTGCAATGCCACCATCCACTAGTGTAATGAACTCTAGAATCTATCAATCAGCCCACATATCTTCTAATAAAGAAAACATTACTTCTCAATATCCAGATAAGTGTCCATTCACAGTTAAAGCTACATATTCCTGGTCTGGAGAAGAAAAATCTGATTTAGGATTTTTGGAGGGTGATGTTATAGAAGTATTGAAAGTTAAAGGGAAATGGTTTTGGGGAAAACTATTAAGAAATAAAAAGTGTGGAAGTTTTCCTTCAAATTATGTTCAAGTTACAAGCTTACCTTCAAACAAAGATCATGAATATAACAGATTATCTAAATTAAAAACCGGCTCATCTAAAAATAAAAGTGTTTCACATTCAGATAAAATTTTACAAAACAAAATGTCAGGTAGCCAAGATGACATTACAAGTAATATTAATAGAAGATCTTATAGAAAAACGGAATCAGCACCAACTACACCATCAGCTAAAAAACATGTTGGTGAAAGAATAGCCAATTCTAAAAATAGTTCCAAGATTAACATTCATAAACAAATGAACCAGATGTCGTTACAAGACACCAGTATGTTGTCTCCAAATGACAGTCTTTATAAAGAAAAGTATTCCAGTTTGGCTTACAATATTTCATATCAAAAGGGATCCAGTCCTCAAATATACATGAATAATATGTCTCCAACAAAAAGAAACTCTCACATCAAGTCTATTACTACAACAGATGACAGTTATGCTTCAACTTCTTCTGATAACTCTAGATATAGCAATTTGAACAATGATGAGTATGTTGACTCTTACTTTAATAACATCAAGTATTTCAATGAAACTTCTAACACAACCAGCTCTTCAATGAACAACAGTATTCTGTTGTTATCAAATTTTAGTGCAACTTCAGCAGGTTCTTTTGCCAGACACAAATTTGCAAAATCTTTTACTGATTCTAAAATGAAACAGGATTTACCTAATGCAGCTATAGATCTTGATATGAACTCCAGTTTCATTGCTAGCAACAGCAACAATAAGATAAAAGGCAATAACAAGTTCTTCAGCAATACTCCAGACCTACCAAGCTTATCTCAAATGGTAAAGAAAAATTTAAGTTCAAATGATATAAGCAATAAATACAATGGTAGTTTTAATGCTGAAAATGATGAAAGCTTGCAGCAATGGGCTTTTGTAAATAAGTTTTTGAATAGAGGTAATAGTTTAAATGGAAGAGAAAAATATGATCGTAGAATGAAGTTTTTGGAGTCAGGTTTAGACACAGATTTGATTTTGGAACCTCATTTGCAACTGCAAAATAAAATGTCTGAAAACCAAGTTTTATCAGGCACTCCTTCACAATTCAACATTAATGATTATTTGAGCAATACAGATTTTGAAAACTTTGATGAAAAAGTCATCGCCAGAACCAAAAAAGATGGGGTTTTGTCTTTAGAAAGTTTTGCCTTGAATAATTTTGGACATAGGTACATGAATTCCTTGGAAAGATTGAGGGCCATATATGTTTTCTGCACAGAAACCTATCAATTAATTGATGATAACGGATCAACCGATTTTAGAAAACCAGCTACGAATTTAGATAAAGTACTTCACAAAAATTACTGTACACCTTACGAATTAACTTGGTTGTTCAAAAAGTTGAGTAACCATGTAGGTATCAAGTGTGATATAGTTATCGGATTTTTAAAAACACCAGATAGAGATAACTTGGACTTTCAACTAAACCATTGTTGGTTGAGTTGTATAATCAAGAACGAATACCGTTTTATTGATGCAGTTTTAGGAAATGTCTCAAATCCTATACACGAGTATGTTAACGATACACCTTCAATTAAGTGCGAAGACTTTTATTTTCTAACTGAACCAAAAAAATTGATCTACTCGCATATTCCATACAAAACCAAAGAGCAGCACTTGACTCCTGAAATAGATAATTTGGTTCCTATGTCATTACCTGTTGTCTTCCCAAGCTACTTTAAAAATGAATTAGAATTCTACCGTTTTGACAACTCATTGTCATACATGACATCAAATGATTGCTACGAAATGTCCTTTTTAATTAAAGATGATATTGAAATATTTGCTACTGTTGTACCTGATGATAACGAGGATAATTACAAGGCTTCTTTGGATTTGTCACTAGTGCAAATAAAATGGATCAAAAATAAAAGAATAGCAGTTATAAAGGCAATCTTACCTAAGGATTGTGCTAACGGGTCTTTACATATCCACTCCGGAACTAAAGGATTGCAAGACTCATTAATCAATATCCATCCATTATCGTGCATAATACCATTAAAGCAAAAAGTCAATCAACAATCGACTATTTTGGCTGATGAAATTCAGTATGAATTTGTTAGAATAACTCCATCAATCACTTCTTCAAACATGGATATATACGTCAAAAAGCCACAAAACAAGATACTTGCTTTCAAAAACGAGTACAACTTACAGGTGGTATTGCAACCAAGCGATGGTATCATAGAAGGCCATTCTGGTCATAAAAGAGTCGTGGTGAAATCGCCTTCTGGTAAAATCTACAAAATGACCAGAAACGATCCTAACAACAACATAGGAAGTTATGGCATTTGGGAAACCAAATTAAAAATCGTTGAGCTCGGCACTTGGAATGGTTTGATAACAAACGATTCTGGTGCTGGCTGGACCTCCTTCTGTGAATGGAACTGTATATAAACCCTTGTAAGCTGTTTTTTCTTTTCAAAGGAAAAAAATTGCGAGTTTCGGATATAACATTCAAATGCTTGCTAAAGTCATTTTACATATTTTCTTCTTGGCAAAAAAAAAAAAATTTAAAATAAAAAGAAAAAGAGTATCGTGAATGCCCATATAGAGAGTTTAAAGTAAACAATCTTACCCCCCAAAAGCAAAGTAATTATTTTTTAAAGTTTTAATTTACCCTTTGAAAATGAGTGAACAAGTTATTGGTGTGAATACTGCTTTGATGCATGGATTTACTAGTAGTTTGATCAAGTATGTCAACGACATAGTTGAACAAAATGATTCAAACAACGACAACAAAGAAGATTATTATTTATTCTTTGTAGATTTCTTAAAGAACTTGATTGAATCTTCTCAGCAAGAATTGAAGAATAGCATAAGTTCAGCTGATAAAAACAGTGATTTGTTTTTAGAAACTCAACTATGGAATTTGTTCTATCATTTGATAAACACAGATACCACTTTAGTTTCAGAATTGGATAGAATATTGAATATAAGAACATGGCTTGAATCAATGATGGAAAAACCTAAAAGACCAGCACAAAGTATTTTTGAAAGTAAAAACATGTTTTTCAAGTATTTGTTTGAATTGGTTATTTCAGGTCAATATGATTTAGCAATAAAGGAAGCTTTAAGTGCTAAAAATTACAACTTAGCAATGATCCTAAATGGCTTTAAGGCTATTGAAATAAGTGAAGATAGTGTAACTGATGGATTATGGAAAAATTCTGTCAAGGTAATGGGTGACGACACCAAATTGAGTGCTTATGAGAGAGTTTTGTATAAATACATTTCAGGTAGTTCATTGACTTTATTAGATGAACCATTGCAGGAAATTGTTAACTCTTTTGATTGGTCTATAAAGTTGCTATTCCATGTCAAAAGCATTATAGATGATTACGTTGAAGCCAAAACTAAAAACTTTGCTTCCTTTGACGTCAAAGAAAAACTTGAAAACTCTTTGTACGATGTTTTCTCTTCAGAAGAGATTAAAAATCCTATAAAAGATATAATTTACTCTTTAATCTCTAACAAGCTAGATATTTTACTGGTGAGTTTTGAAGAGGAATTGCAAGATAGTTTAAATGACAAAAAGACTTCTTTCTTTTATGGTAATGAATATTTACTAAGAATTATGGCCCAATTGTGTATTATTTCCAGCACTATAGATAGAGACGTTATAAATAAAGATATAAAGGATACATTTATTTCGGTCTACATAAAAAGTTTAATTGTAGATGCCAAAGAGACTTCTCAACCCGAGATTTTAAATTCAATTTATGCTTATATTTACTATTTAGAGCCAGATAATCAATTGGAGATTTATTCTGAGTTTTTGAAATACATAGATTCCACTGATGATAAGAAAAAACAAAAAATAGCAGCTGAAGCTTTAGGTCTTCCATTTAAGTCATTTTTGATGAAGATGTCCACAGACTTATTTGCTGATATGAAAGCCAAAGACTTGGAAAAGAGTGAAATAGTGAAATCACAATCTATGAATGACGATATTACTGATGAGCAAAATGAAATAATTAATTGTATTGACTATTTAATAGTTGCTGATTATTACGAAAGAGCTATTGATTTGTTACTCTCTAGTATCAAATTGTTTTTGATAAAAAAATCTGTTGGTGCATTTGTAGTATTGATGGACAAGATTGACTTGGATAAAATTATAACCGTTTGTGAATTGAATGATAAAACAGAAGAATCACAAGTCCTACAAGACTTTGCAAAGTTGAAAATATGTTTGGTTTTGTTGAAGGAATGGAATGTTTACGTTAAAGACTTGGAACAATCTAATGATATAGTTGAATTTACCAACAAAGAGCAATTGCTAACTGTTAAATTAACACAATGTGCAATGGAAAGTTTTGACTTTGTCAACAGTGAAGATGACAGCAAAGCTTTGTTTTTGGTTAAATGTATTTACGTTCCATACTTGTTTATTCAAATTCACAAAATTTTAGAATTTTCATCAGAGTTATTGGGGCAACCATCATTGGCACAAGATGCGTTAGATTTAGCCAAAATTGTAACAGATAAAACAAAGCAATACCATTATCTATTCAACTCATCACATACATTAGAACTTTATGTTGAAATGGTGACCAAAACTTATATAAAAGTATTAGATGAAGAATAGCTACTTTATTAATACTAATATAATTATTTTATTTTTTTTTGTTTAAAATTATTTTTTTTTTTTTGCATTATATATAAAGACCTTTAAAGTTATTTATAAGTAAACAATTTATAATTCTTGAACAACAGTACCCTTTTCGGAAACGTAGATACCATCTAAGA
>ERZ794949.104-NODE-104-length-32351-cov-169.935348_pt1 | contig 32351 bp, 15 predicted proteins | sample MGYA00511363_ERZ794949 | MGnify/ENA primary metagenome ERZ794949 (study PRJEB30137, sample SAMN04331402) | food metagenome | isolation source: T1 must sample point D1 replicate B | place: Australia: South Australia ...
ATATATATATTGATAGAATATCTCCGATATAGCGAGGTCATTAGGTAACACAAAGACAACATTTATACATATTTATGAACAAAACTTGTTTATTAAAGTATTTTACATTGCCAATTTTTACATATATGACTTGTGACAATAATAAATTTTTCAAAACTTCAATACTTTAGCAATCATTTGATCTTGTTCTTATGTATTAAAGCTCATAATTGACCAAGGATATTCTTTTCACGTGTCTCACAATGTATTATAGCTTATATCCGCTATACACAATGGTAGCGCTTTAATACAAAAACTATCAGATCAATTCCTGTCTTATTTTTTAGAGGTGAGGTTTAGTGGCGAAAATATACAAATTTTTACTATAATACGGGTTACGATGGTTTAATTATAGCAAAGAAAAAAAAAAAAAAAGGTAGCAATTTATTTTTAAAATATTTAAACAAATGGATATGAAAATAAACAATTAACGTATAGTAACCAAAACATATCATCAAATAAGACAGTAACCTTTATAGATTATATATAGTAATAAATTATCAGTATATCTATTTGATTTTATCTGAAAAAAAAAAATAAAAAAAATAAAAGAAAAGAAATTGTTCAGTTAAAGATATATAATAATAAACATACCAAGAATGTCTGTTGCAAATCCCACAATTGATACAAAAGAAGATGTTGCTAGCATAAACGTTGGCACAAATAACGGTAGCAACCAGAATATATCTAGTGCCGGTATACTAGAAAGACCTGAAATTAACAAATTTCTTAATGAAAGCGATATAGCTACAAATACATTGTTAACTAAATTTAAAACCAGTATCATTATATGTGAGGAATTTAGCAAGATCATCAAAAGAAAGTACTCTTTAGAAAGCAACTATAACGATGAATTTGTTAAAAGTAGTAAAAACTACTTCACTGGTCAAGACGGCAATTCCTCTTTTTCTGCCACTTTAAACGCCTGTATAAAGGATGTCTTGAAGTATGATAATAAGTTGATTCAAGTGAAGCAGTCGTATATTAAGGCATTAGTCAAGATGTATGATGAATTGAGTGCTTTATTATTGACTATGACAAAGCTAAGAAAACAAACCAAAGAAAAGATTAAAAAGTTGGAAAAGGATGTTTCAGATAGTATTCACCAAGCTGAAAAGGCCAAAAACAAATATGATTCTTTGTGTCAAGATTATACAAAATTAAAAAAAGGTGATCCTACAAAGACAAAATTGACCATTAGAGGTTCAAAGACGTTACCTGAGCAAGAAGAGGACTTGAGAAAGAAAATCGATATGGCTGACTTAGATTACAAGCAAAAAGTTGATCTATCAACAACTCTAAGAAATAAGTTTTTGAGTATTGAAAGACCACAAATTGTCAAGAATCTTAAAGATATGATTTTGGAAATGGATGTTGCTTTATCTATTCAAATTCAAAAATATGCCATTTGGAATGAAAACTACTTTTTAAACTCTGGTATAGTTATTTGTCCATTAAATGACATGGAAAAGTCCATGAAGACTACCACCAACTCTATCAATGTAGAGTATGATTTGTATAATTACTTGAATAAGTATGTTTTGAATAAAAACAAGAGTAGTATGGTTAATAAGAATTTGATACCTGTACAATATAAAAAGAGCCCTTATATTGGGGGCTCTAAAAACACTCCTAACACCTCTGCAGGTTCCGCTATTAGCAATCCTGTAAGTGGTAGCTTTGTTTATAATTCAGGTGTTGGGGGAATACCAGACACAAATTCCATTACGGCAACCCCATCTAATAACAATTTCAGTATAGCACCAATGAAAAATACAAACCCATTTGTCAAAAAACATCAGCAGTCTTCACAAATGCAATCGCCTAATCTGAACTCTTTCCATCAAGGTAATGCTACATCCAATTCCGAAGCGGAAACTATCAACAATCCGCGTGGTGGATCTGTTAACTCATACAAAACATTGGATCCTGTAGGATCACCATCTATCCCACAGCAAAGTGCTACCCCAGCTCCGCCATCTTCAATCATTGAAAGTATTGTACATACAGAAGCTGATTCCAAGAATGCTGCTAACATGAACGGTGAAAATGGAGAACTTGCCGCATCTTTCAAGACTTTTGGTATTTCATTGAGTCAATTGATTCTATTAGAACAAGATTCTTTGTTGCCTAAATTTGTCAAGCAATGTATCCATGTGATAGATAAGTATGGGTTGGATATTGAAGGAATTTACAGAAAATCCAGTAATGTTTTAGAATTGCAGAAATACATAAAATTGATAAACCAGGATCCTTCAAATTATGCGTTATTGCTTCCACCTAGATCATCAGAGAACGGTCATGGAGTAGAAGAACATGTTATTTTGGTTTCAAACTTATTAAAGCATTTCTTCAAAAACTTGCCTGTAAAATTCATATCCAGCTCATTCCTGTCTGAGTTCCAAACATATATTGCCATACCTTCAAATTCTGAGTCGAATATTGTTATGAAAAGGAATTATATGCACGGTATAGTTTATAAGTTGAAGGATGAGCAGTACTGGGTATTAAGAGCGTTGTTGTTCCATTTCAAAAGAATATTGGATAACTCGAATGTCAATAGAATGTCCTTAAAGGCAATGTGTATTATATGGGGTCCTATTTTAATATCTTCTCCTTCAGGAGATGATTTGAATTCAAATCAAAATGAGTTTGGAGATAGTAATTTGAGCTTAGATAACAGTAATGAGTATATGAAGGATGTACAATTCCAAATCAAGGTCATGGAAGGGTTGTTTGATGTAGCTGAACAAGCTTTTGAGCCAGAATAGTTGGTTTTTTTGCTTTTAGATTTGTATATAAGATAAAACTTGGAAAATACAAAATAAGTTGTTTTTTTTAAAAAATGTTAACAAATCTTTGAATCTTTTTTAAAGTATCTACTATATATATCTATCCTAATAATCCGTTTAATCCTTCTCCTGATTCTAGTTGGTCCATTAGTTGAACATCTTGCAAAATTTTTCTTTTATTACTTTCTAGCAAGTTCCCATCACTGGAAAAAGTCTCTAACATGATATAATAGCATTTCTCAAAGTTGTAAATAATATCTAATTCACATACATTACCAAAGTACTTATCCAAAGATTCAACAAACCTATGTATGGCCTCTAAGATCAATAACTCGTTTGATGAATCCGAGTCTTCTATACCTGCTACAAAGTACAAAGATGCATATCTTTTGTACATGATTCTATGTCCGTTCTTTGATGTGTTTTTTGAAGCATGTCCAGTCATGTCATATTCAATTATGTTACTTTCTTTTGGTTTTCTTGTCAAGACTAAAGAGATTATATCTTTTAATAGAACTTGTTTTTCCTTTGTTGTGTATTCGCCAAACCAACGAATGCAACGCACCTTACCCGTTTTGCTTAATAGAATCATATATTGAAGATCTAACATTGTTTTAGTTTATGGAATTTGTTGGGATATTTGTGTAATTGGTTAGTGGTATTCTAGTATCCTTTTTTGTAGTTGTTAGGTTATATTTTTTTTTTTTTCTTGTAGTTTGTTTTAGAGTAGTGTTAGCGAAAGAAACAGGTAGTTCGTTTTACCCCCCTACATTGTTTAAATGGTAGCGCATCACGTGAAAATATTTTGATATTCACTTTCCCAACTATTCATCTTCAAAACATAAAGAAACTGTTGACAAGTTTTGAAGAGACTATTTAAGTGTATTGTTCCTTTACCAAAAAGTTTACAATTTGTGTTACTAAATTTATTAAATATAAATTTTTCAAATTTGTTTTCTTAATCAAATTTTCCTTTAAACTAACTTTTTATAATGTAATCTTATTAAAAAATAATAATAAATAAAACGTGACTTAGTGTAAACATTTGAGAGTCACATACTTATGAAGGCAACAAATAAAAAAATAAAAAAAAATACACAAATTGGATTTAATTTATATATTCTGAAGTGGATTCATTGTAGCATATATACCTATTAATCGCTCATTTCATCATCAGTTGGAGGAACCCATGGAAGAGGCTTAAAATATTCTTGATCCTTTCTTAACATTTCAGTCAAGTTTTCTCTATCATCAGCAAACTCCAAGATGTAATCCAATTCTAAATCATGAGTTTGTCTACCCAAAATGACCAAAGTATGTAAAGGTTCACCAGAGTCGTATGAAGCCAATTGCTCAATAGTACCAGACTTGAAAGCTTGCTTATCAGAACCTAATCTAGATATAGCAACACATGGAGTATCTTTGGTGTAAGCCTTTTCACCTCTGATGTCTTCAATTTCTAATAATTGTTCACAACATTGTTGGATGCTCATGTATCTTGGAGGTTCGTATATTAATCTTCCTCTAGCCATGTTTTCAATACTTTGTTCTTTAACCTTGATATCTAATAAAACCAAAGTATGTAAACCAATCTTTCTATTTTCCATGATCTTGTCGTACCATGAGTCTGGTTTCCAGGAATCAGTGAAGAAAACCATAGAAATAGTTTGCCCAAAGTTGTATAATTGTAAACCACAGGCACCGGCAGCATTCATAACAGAGGCGTTGTGAATGACTTCAAATGGAACGTTTCTTTGCTTACATCTCAAAATCAAATCAGTGTGAGTAGTGGCACCAAAGACATCTCCAACGACCAAGAAACTCACATCTTCAGTCAAACTGGCTTCAATCATTTCTTCACATCCACCTTCAACCATTTCTCTATCAGCCAAAATGACTTCTTCCTTACCGTAGAATTCACATAGCTCTTCTAAAGAAGCATTCATAAGAATGGAAGTGTAGTGTTCCAAGTACACCTTTTTAGATTGTTGAACTTTTTGTAAACCTCTAACAGTAATATCACTAGGGTAAGCTAGACCCAATCCAATTAAATATAACATTCCTTATAGTTTGTATTGGTTCTGTATCATTGATTCAATTAATATCGCCGTAGTGAAAAGAAATAAGAAAAAAAAAGAAAAAAAGAAACAAAATAATTTTCCTTTTTCGGACATAGAGCATTTTGGGATGAAAAGAAAAAAATAAAAATTTCCCAAAAAAAAAAAGAAGAAGCTGCACTAGTATATAAGCTGAACATTGAACAGGGTATGGATTTTACATATTTTTCAATTATTTTGAATGATTAAATACTTAATTATATTAAGAAAAGAATGCGTAAAAACCACATATTTTATCTCCGCCTTCTGCCTTCTGTAACTGCATGATTAAACAAAAAGATTTAGCTTGCAATAGTACACGAAGTTCTGGTGCTGGAGTAGATCAAACTCATTCAAAATGAATATATAGCGAAAATGGAGTTTCAAGTAGATGGTACATTGTATTATTCTGTTTGGATCTTCATTGCCAATCATCTTTATATCTTATGGATGATTATAAGCTATACTGTTCGTACATTTTTCAATATTGAATTAATAAACTAATCTGTATTTCATTTCGTATTTTTGTTTTTATTACTATTTTTTTTTCTAAAAACAACACTTTTCTTTTCGTCTATTTCTTCTAAAAAAAATCTAAAATACCATTTGATAGTCTTGTATTAGTATACAATCACCACCATTCACTGGGTCTAGGAAGTACTTGTAGAAATGACCTTGTGAGGTAACAACATAGATCGGTAATACTCTTAAAAGCTTAGTGTCATACTTTGCGCTTTCATTTTCTGGGTTAATGCTACCTGGATGTTCCATATCTGGTAAATTAACTGCCTTATTGGTCATCTCCGGGTACTCATCTATATTAATATCAATGAAATCAGCAAAAGTAGCTTTGATTTCAAGGTCTTTTGAATTATTTATGGAAAAATTGTTGCCTCCACCTTCAGCATTACTGTGCATGCTAGTTCCTGTTCTTATGGAATCATTGTCATCATCATTAAATGAAGAACTCATATTTGCGGCATTATTTGATTTGCTGCTTGGTATTTTCAAGCTAGCAAAGTGTCTATTTGGTTCCAAACCTGTCATCTTCAAGTTTAAAGCATTTCCTATTTTTTTCATTGCATTTTGAGATGATTTTCTTATTATTCTACCCATAGTCAATCTTGAATTATCTACTATAGGCTCCGCATCAACATCTTGCTCATTAGAATTCTTTTTGTTTAAATTATCCGTATCTGATTCCATATACTCTTGACTTGTTTCTTCATTCATTTTAAAGATGTGAACTGTTAAATTGCTGCTACAGCACAATAAGAACTGATCCGTTTTGTCAAATTGCAAACAGTATATTTTTGTATTATAAGTACCTCTTCTAAATTGGTACTTTTTAATTCCTCTTGATATGTCAAATACTCTAACGATTGTTCCTTTGACTGATGAAGTAGCCAAAAGAGTCCCCTTTTCGTTCAACTTAAATGTTGATATAGCAGCCTTGTGTGCATTTATGACATGTGTGGGTTGCAAAGTCAAAAGATTGAAAATTACAATATCTCCATGAGAGTTGGCTGTAGGGTTATTAGGACCTTGAATTTCAAAATCATTACTATCTTCACCTGAAATTTCTTTGAGTTTTGTATTGTTGCTATGGTAGCCAGTTCCTACTTTGTTCAACAAAGACAAGTTGTTGGTGGTTAAGTGACTATTCATTTCAGAAGAAATCACCTTTTGTGGACTGCTATAACATAAAATCTGTGGAAATTCTTTATCATCAATCACTTGTGAAATATCAATAATCCCTTCAAATAAATCACTTGTTTCAATCAAATGCAAAAGTTTCATTGTTGTTATATCATAGATGTAAATTTGTGATTTGAGCAGTATAACCAGTCTACTTTTGTTCATTTTTATACTCAATATAGCAGAATGGAAGCTAAATTCAACTATCGTTTTTCTTTTTCTTGTATTTACAAGCCTCAGTTTTCTTGGTGATAAGTTTACTTGTTCTCCTAACCCAACACATGCTAATAATGCAGTGTTATACACCATTTCCACTATACCAAAATTGCATTTGGCATCATCAGTGTTTGAATTTTCCTCGTTTTCCAAATCATGTTGAGAAGGAGAGTCCATGCTTGTGTAATATTTACCAAAAGGTTCACTGTTGAATATGGTTACACCTTTGTTTGTACCAACTGATATACAAGACCCTGATTGATTAAAATTTACATAATTAATAACCACAGAGTTATCTATACTACTTTGACTATTCATAAATGATTTATTATCTTCAGCCATGGTTTTGTCTTTTAATCTATATTTTTATCTTATTTTGACCAAACAAAAAGAGATATATAAAAAAAAATTAAATGATTTATAAAGTAAACAAACACAACTGTTTATATTATACGAGATTGGTTCGCAATCATAATCTTCAGCTGTAAAGTAGCCAGTTAGGTGTTAAAAATACCAAAAAGAACAGTGAAGCCATATTACCCGCAAAAGGAGGGAAAAACCTTGTAAACCAGGCGAAAACAAACAATATCAACAGTTTTTCTACCGGGTAGAAAAAAGAAAGCATGTGCCCGGATTTAAGATACTGAATGTAATTTTCAACAAAGCAAATATGGTCAAGACTTATACTTTAATTGCTATAAACGCCGATATGGTCTTTTAACTTCATTGTTTTTGACATATATGTTAATTGGTAATACTATTTTTTTTTTTTTTTTGAATATATAATTGTTTCATATTTTGGGGATGCCTTCATGGCTTTTTGTTGCAATCCCCTATGGAAAATTTCACTTAGATACTAGTTTTAAAAAATCGGCATCTCCCATTGGACCGTCGCCTTTTTGGTTGCTGACACTCTTACCACTTGCAACATCAACTAATTCATTGTATAAGATCCCAAAAACGTACGGGGTGTCTCCATGTTCTTCCATACCATCAGATAACTCCTTGTACATAACATTACTTTTAGAGCAAGGGTTCTTTTCCTTGTATAGAGTTACAAATTGTCTGATGAAATTTTGTTTCTTTTCTAAATCCAAATCTTTCCATTTGTTGGTCAGTCTTATGGTGGATATGTGAAATTTGCTGATAGATAGCTTGTTGTACTTGATAGAGCTTGATAGTCTTAACATTGTTGCTTGGTGTGTTAAAAGTACAAAATGTTGAAAATGAATATAAATCAAGGTATATATATATTCATATATATATTACGTTTTTTTCAGAAAAAAAGGAATATCTTCTCTAGCGACTCACGCGCAAAGCAAAATGGTAGCGCATTTACCATGTCACGTGATAATTGCCAGCTACCCATTTATACTCATAACAAAGTTAATATGGTGCAAGAGATGAAAAAAAAAAGAAAGTTAATTGTTTTAAAACTTCATACATTTTTGCCAGACACCAATTCTTAACTCAATAAGTATTAAAGTTACTCTTCAAATAAGACAAAAAAAAAAAAGACTCTAAAGGTATTGGCGTTTGAACATATTTGCCTTACACTTCATTTTGAGTTCCTGTCGGATATAACAGCAATCAAGTTTCAGATAGCGGAATGCTAAAAAAAAAAGTGTGTATCGTATACGAATTTAAATGTTATTTTTTTTTTAAAAATAAAAAACGTACAGCATAAATTAAAGGTATATTAAGAATGTTTCACTTATCAACATCCAGATCAAAAAAAAAAAAATAATCAATATTATATATAGATAGGAGGTAAAGAGGAATTTGGCTATATTTAAAACTTTAAATCGTATTTAAACAGAATCAACTCTTTTTTCAAATTTTTTTTTTTGATTCCTTAAAAAACAAATAATAAGGTATTATTTGGCAGATTTATTACACAACCAAACAAATATCAAACCAGATTGAATAAATAAAAGATTTTAAATTATTATTTTTTTTTTTTTACCAGACGAATAAGGAAGAATTTACAACCAAGAAACAAATTAAAGTTTTTCACTCTTTTTTTCTATATTTTTGTAAGTTTTCATTGTATTTGACCAATGATTTTCAATAGCCTTTCTATTAAAAGACTTTCATCAACTTCTACTTCGCTACCTTTCAAGAAGCATGCGAAGTTGAATTTCGATTTATACAGCCCTCAGCACTCTACTTATGGAAAACTTCCTTACCATTGTCAAGAACCCATTATCTTTTTACATGGGATTTATGGGTACAGCAAGTCATTTAACTCCGACTACCAACAACTATCGAACCTGTTGCATACGCCAATCTACTCAGTTGATATGAGATGTCACGGTGAAACTGAAAATTGCTTGCCATTCACGTATGATGCATTGGCAGGTGATCTCGACAACTTTGTGATCACCCACAACATCAAAAAACCCTCGTTAATAGGATTTTCATTGGGTGCGAAATTAGCTATGCTGGCCATACTAAAATCCCCTCATCTGTATACATCTGGTGTGATTGTAGACAATGTTCCATTGAAACAACCAAGAATTAAACCCAATTTAACAGCCTTTGGAAATGCTTTGAGAGATAGTGTCTTTAAGTCTGGAGTCAAAAGAAATGATCCTTCTTGGATTTCAAAATCATTCAACGTCATGAAAGATGTTTGTTCTGACATGCCGGCAAATTTCTACTTACTTCACAATATACAACCAAAACCCTCTTATCTTAAGAAATACAGCACTGAAGAATCAGAGAACAGCTTGTTTTGTAAAGTTCCTATTCGTGAATTATCTTCTCACGTCGTTGAAAATGTTCCTGATTGGCCTGAAGAAGACTTAGCAGGCGTAAAAACTGACGTTCCTATACTTGTAGTAAAGGCTTCGACTTCAGGATTTGTGAATGAAGATGGAGTTGCTGCTTTAGAAAAGCATTTTTCAGACTTCACTATTGTTGAAGTTGCAGGTACACATTTGGTGATGAAAGAAAGACCCCAAGAGTATATAAGTGCTGTTGGCAGATGGTTTTATCAACAAAACTGTAAAAAAGCTGCTGCTTTAACAAAAGCAAAAAAAACTAATGACCAAAAAATAACACAACAACCAATTTTAAGTTACAAGAAGATTGAAATTGCTTAGTGCAAAACCCACAAATCTAACTTAGCTTTTCTAATAGCATTCAACTACAACATATCTTATGTGTTTACATATATACTTTACAAACTTTAAATTCCATTTTCATCTTTTTTTTTTTTTTCTTAAACTTGCTTAAAATCGTTAAACAAACAGTTTTTTAAAAACTCAACGTGTAAAGAGTGGGCTTCTAAATTTGAAGTAGAACCGTTTCGGGATCTTTTAAAGCTAGTTTTATTGCTCATATTATTGACACTGGACGCAGCTGTATCCACTGATGTTTGGATTTTGTCACTTTGCTTTAGCAAGTGTTGTTTATATCTTATTATATTTTCTTCTACAGTATTCATAGTAACAAAGTTAAAAACATAAGTTTCTTTATTTTGCCCAATTCTTGAAATTCTGTTAATAGCCTGGCTTTCAACAGAAGTTTGCAATATTGGGTCAAACAAAATTAAAACATTTGCATTAACTAAAGTCAATCCAGCATTGTCATTAGTAGTCATGATCAATACTCTTATTGTTTTATCTTTTTTGAATTCATCTATTTGCGAACCTTTCATTTTGTTATCCAAAGCAACAATCGATTTGAATCCTGATTCTGATAAAATCCTCTCCAAAGATGGTATTATCTTAGGAAATCTTGTGTAAATAATGATTTGTGATTTGTTTTCATATCCGCTATCTTCATCTTTCAATTCAATAAATTTTAATAATCTTAATAGAACATTGACTTTGGATCCATATTTCGAGTCTGGAACTTTCAATTTACTTAAATACTTCACGTCATCATAAACCTTATAGCCATTCAATGTTTCAGTAAACAAATTCTCCGCTTGTTCATTTTTTTGTTTTGATTTGGCATTTTGTTTCCCCACATCATTTGGATTTAAGTCGATGTAGAAATCATGTACTTCCAATTGACTACACGGCATTTTACATAATGCACATGTAGAGCTTGTTTTCAGCCAATGTTGAATACAATCCCTACAAAATCTATGCCCACATTCCAAAATACTTCCGGTTTCAATATATTCCAAACAAATCAAACACTTGTTGTCTTCACCTTTTTGTAAAGTAGCCAAATTGCTCAAATATACATCTTTAGACTTCAATTTTCTTTGAATTGCCTCACTATCAGCCACAAAACGCTCAAAGCTATTATTAATTCTCAATACTTTGCCTGGATCGGCAATTGAATCTAGATCAATAACTTTATCACTGATTTGCTGTAAGCTTTTATAATAATTTATTTTTTTGTTAAACACTTTGTTCAATTCCTTCAATCTATTTCTCCATTCTGTATGAAGTTCAGAATCTTTTGAGACCTTTGTACTATCTATTAAAAATTCCACTGATTTCCAAGTTAAGTTTTTGTCTATGGCAGTGTAGTTTAAAAAGTCTGTATAATTTTCATACCAAGTATCTTTCAAATTTGTTATAAAATATCCATCTTTTTCAAAAGCTTTAAAGTGTTCAGGCACAACAAACTTGTTTGTACCTACACTCAATGTTATGAATCTTCTATTTGACAATATTAATTCGATCAGTTCAATTTTGAAAGATATATCCTGTTGTGCTTCTAAACTTGTTTCATACTCAGTAGGTTTATCAGGATCAACATCTTTTTCTTCACTTTCAACAGGTATAATTTCAATACTTAGTAATGCAATGATATCAAAATATAATTCATTCAACAAAGTGATCTGTTTGTTCATGGTTTTTATCGACTTTGTAATTCCCAAAAGTAATGGGTTGGCCTTTTTGAAGTAGACTTTGAAATTTTTTTCAACAAAAGCAGTTTTTGATTTAAAAGCTTCAAATTTTATTTCATTGAGACTTTTCTTAACCTCTGTGCCATCCACTGCAATTTGTTCATCAACTGCTTTGCTGATATAATACAAACTCTTGTTATAAAATTTATTAACTTTGTTGACCTCTTCATCAAAACCATCTTCTAAGTCATCATAAACAGACTTTAAAAACAAATTCAATTTTGTGTGAGTGAGTTCAACCTGACCCATGTACAAGATATTCTTAACATACATCTCTTCCATTTCCTCAGTAAAAAAATTTGAATAAGATGCAATCAATGGTGGTTTTTGGAATAGGTCAGTTTTTAAATAAGACAAGCTATTTTCAACTTCTTCAATTTGTTCTTGTAGTATTGATTTTCTCATTTTAGCAGCTTCTTCATAAAAGGTGTTTTCTTTTTTTTCGTATTCTTGCTTCAACTGAACATTATTTGATTCAACAGCTTGCAATCCTAAGTTGTAGTAACAGTCACCCAAAAAGAAAACAACAGAATGTCTGATCAATGACAGAGGAATAGTATCATTATTATAATCAGCTTCTTTTTTGCCAACAATATTTTCATCAATAATTTTTAAGGCTTTCAATAAGATAGGTTCAGATTGTTCATACTGACTTTCCTTTTCAATTAAGTATCTTGATTTTTGAACATATAAGTCAATGTATCTTCTCAATTCTAATGCTAAAGCTCTTTTGTTAGCTTCAAGCAGATTACTCAAAATCATAGACATGCTATCCTCCGGGGTATGCTGTTGGTTTGCCAAGTAAAATGAATCATGAAATATACCGTTTCTTCTCCTATAGTCGTGTATCCCTAAAGCAGCCATACACATGGTAGTCAAATCAGTCAAATAATTGTTTAATACATTCACGTCATCAGTGTAGTATCTACTATCATGCATTTCAACATAATACTTATCATAAACTTGATTATAGACTTCTCTTTCAATTGGAGTTAAATAAACTGGAAGGAGGAATTTATGCTGTTTGGGAATGTTTAGTTGTTTTTGCACATAATCCCTTGTGTGTCTTCTAGCTATATCCATTTCTATGATAGTATTTATAAAATCCTCAGCGACTGACCTCTTGGTTTCTTTATTGAAGACCCAATCCTGAATAGATTGGAAGTTTGTTACTTTTACATTTGCAAAATCAAAAGGGTGGATTTGCAAGCATCTCAGCAAATTGGCTAATTCACTTATGTTTTTATCCAAATCATTATACTTCAAAGGAGTTGCACTAATTGCCCATGTGTGTATTCTTGAAATACTTGATAAAGACGACAAAGAGGCTTGACTTAAACTTTGACTTTCATCAAAAATAGCTCTGAAAAAAGTAACTGAACACAAAGGAGAAGAATAATCAAAGACTTTTTCATTTTTAGTTCTTGTTCTTCTAACAGCATTCATCCTATTATCAGCATATTCAACATAAGGCACTTCATTTTTCAAAACAGAATAGCTGGTTATAACAATTTCATAACCACTCAAGATTTCAGCACATTCATTTAAAGTCGTTCCTGGGAATTCTTTTTGAAAACCTTTAAAACCGGTATAGTGAAACACTTTGTAGTTTAAAGTATCAGAAAAACTACTGAAAGAACTCACCCACTGCTTCAAAATCATATCTGTACATACTACCAAATTTGATTTGATTAATTTTTTAACAGTTTGAGTTGCTGCATCTTCTTTGTTGTCTACATAAAATCGTCTCCAATAATTGTAATTCTTTATTTGGTCATCTGTGAGTTTATTCAGTATAATAGCAGAAATAATTTCAACTGTTTTACCAAGTGACATATCCTCAGCAATTATTCCACTATACCCTTTTAAATTACCATTTTCTAAAGTCTTTTTGTATTTCAAATGCTCTGAATATATGTAATCAATGGCAGTTTTTCTTGACATGATGTAGTTTGTAATTGTATTGTATAGCAAAGTTTCGTTGTTCAGATATATGTATCCTAATTGGTGTTTTTTCAAATATTTCAATGGATTAGCTTTTATAACATTAAAAGTCAATTCCTCAAAAGGTTCGTTTTCCTTTTGCACTATCCAATTGACTGTTTTCTCTTGATATGAATACAATACTAATGGATAAAGCTTTTGCTTGCTTTTGGCGTCAATACCTTCATTGGTTTTGTTTGCTTCTAATGTATAACTTTCTAAATTTTTATTAAAAATTGATTTTATATCAATTTCGTTTTTATTTGTTCTTTTTTCAACGTTTAAATGTGCTAAATACGTCAGTAATGGACTAGGAATTTTGACAAAACTATTTTCAGTTAAAATATACTTAAAGCTAAACCTTAACTTATCATTATCAATAGATTTTTGCAGTGTGAAAGATGAAACTTTAAAATTTGTAGAAAATATGGAATTCATTGTTCTATATTTTTTATTCAAAACCTTTTTTTTACCTTTCTTGATGTTTGCACTTGCCAAAATTTGGTTAATTTTGTTATTATTTATGGTTGCAAGATATTTAATAAATAACGCCAAAAGCCAATGGAAGTCTCCATCTTCGTGTAGTGCCTCCGTTATGTTTATGTTGGAAAATTTAAAATCCTTTTCTATACGTGTTTCATTGTTTATCAGAACCAACTGAATGTCATACGGATTAGTATCTATTTCTAAAGCTATATCCTCGGTTAATTGAATTGGTATCGAGTTATTTTGAATGTCTAAAAGTAATTTTACATCTTCTAGATTCGATGTTGGATTAAAATCAAGATCAAAAGAAAACAGGTTTATGGTACTATTCATTTCAAACAAACGCAATAGGGGGTTCTAATTTCTTAAAGTTCAAATGTATACTCTTTAACTCTTACTTTATAAAGTGTTTAACAAACTTTGGATGGGGTTTTGGTGTTTCTCTGCCTTTATTTCAAATACGTAGAAGTAGACTTTTGCCAGTCATATTTAAAAATCCAATTTTTTTGGCGCTTACAGTGAATAAACCTTATCACCGAGAATGGACAAAAAAACGAGGTAGAAAGCACTTATAAATCACTACAATTGTATACAAATTTGTCATGTAGACTCAAGTTTAAACTTCGATGATTACTATATTATAAACAACAACTTCCAAAACCATTAAAATCAAGTAGATACAAAGCTAGTAAGTTCAAACAAGGTGAAGTTTTGTCTTTGCCAGTCATATATACTTGAGCAAATATCAATTTTTTGGAATCATATCGACAAAATGGCAATCCTTGACTTAATCGGTGAAATTTTTGGTAAATCAGTATCATTTTGCTAAGCCATTTACATAAATCAATAGGCCATACTTCAATATAGTATTATTGTATTGCTTTTAAGGCAATTATGGCTTCTTTGCGATTGTTACATTTTCGCTTGTAACGGATTATCTCCCCACAGTGCGGGTAAAAAAAATGCGTATGTTTTCCTCCTATTGGTATTTTTTTGGTGACACGTTGTAGATCTAACGCACAATGAGAACCTTATTATAACTTTAAATGGAGCTTACAAACAGGGGCTTTAACGACAGTTGTGAAGTTCTTGGCTATTTTGAGCAAAATGCAGCTTTCTCATTGAGTTGATTTAACAGAAAAAAAAAAAAAGCAATTTCTTGGCATCCCAACAAGCAAAACTTGATTAAAAAGAACGGAGCTCAAAATAGGCACCACTAACAACGTATCAATTTAATGATTTTACGGACCAAAAATCTGGAAAGCCAAAACAAAAAAACATAATTAACAACATGGAATCTCTTTTATCTGGCGTCAAATCACGCTATACACCAATAAATACATACCAAATGTACCAGTCATGTGTCGCTATACTCCCCATTATGTCCGACTACCATTTTTTTGCACTGATTAATTTATACGTATTCAAAAAAAAACTCAAAACACATCAAAAGTGGGAAAATGTATATATAAATTAATCGCTGTATTTTTTACGTGATCGTGCTAATTATTTACACTATATTTTTTTTAAACAGGGAAAAAAAAAAATAGGCATAACAAAGTAGGAATTGGCTGTATTCATTAAAGGGGAAAATATTACATTCGTATTATTACCTTATAAGGCTATTAAGTTAAAAGACTTTTAAAAAAGCCAAAAAAAAATATATATATACCGAATACATAAAGAGATAATAAACGTAGGTTTTGATATTGATAATTAACTTCTATAATTTCCAATTTTTTTTTTTTTATCAACAAGAAGAGCAACTATTTTATCAGAGTCAGTTTTTATCATCAGGTTTTCGTAAGTATATCTACAATAAACAAAGATAATAAACTTTTTATTTTGAACTCAGATTAAGGGTTTTCAAAAATAGAGAAATTGAGGTTTAAGAGCGAACAAGTTATTATTAACCATAGGAAGAAAGAAAAAAGTTGAATATATTGTCGAAATGTTCAAAGAAATCAAAAATATCTTCAAAAAAGATAAACAAGCATCCAAGAGTCCAACACCAGAAAAGAAGAAGGTACAAGAAACCAGAAAGACTTCCAATGAAATAAACAGAGATGTTGCTTCGTCAAATGTTCCGGAAACAGAAGACCAAGCTCATCAAACTTCAGAACAGCCTATTTCATCTGAACATAAGAAAAATAGAGACATCAAGTTTAAACCAGAGTACATGGACAAGAATAGTCCTGATGAATCTAATATGAACAGCGCATTGCAAAATCCAGAATCTAGAAGTCGACTGCAAAGTGTTGCTTCAAGAAATACTGAGGTTACACATGGTAGTTCTGTAGTTTCTTTGGATTCTGCATGGGTTGAAGACGATTATGAAGATGAAGATGATTTTGATGAGGAAAGCGAAGTCAGTAGAAATATTGAAGATGAAATAGATTTGGATGAAGTTGATACTGTTTCACAAATTCAAACATCTCACAATGGCGAACATGAAAAGCCTCCAAGAAGTGTCCATTATCCAACTCAACCACAAAGCTTCACCGTAAACAGAACTTTGTACCCGGAACAAAATGAATTAGACGAATACTTACTACTTGAAAAGATTGGGGAGGGTGCTTTTTCTCAAGTTTACAAGAGTGTTAAGTTCAATATGAATTTGATCTATTCTAATGAGCAAGACTTTGACGAAGAAGAATACGAAGGGGAGTATGTAGCAATAAAAATTATAAACAAACAAATGCTGGACTCAACAAACTCTAGAAATGACAAACCAAAAATTACATCTAGGGAACAAGTCTTGAAGGAGATCATGATTCACAAGTTGGTCTCCCAAAATGTGGATTACAAAACCAACAGGTCATGGTCAGACAAAAACGCAGAATTAAATGAAGACATTTTGAAACGAGATGTTGACATAAATTCAGAAGATGGATCAACACATATAGTGAGATTTGTTGATTTCATTGAGACAGACTCGTGTTATTACATGATCCAAGAACTAGTAACAGGTGGTGAGATATTTGGAGAAGTCGTTAAGTATACATATTTCTCTGAAGATCTATCAAGATTTGTTGTAAGACAACTTGCATTCGCAATCAAACATTTACATAAATTAGGCGTTGTTCATAGAGATATCAAACTTGAGAATTTGTTATTTGAGACAATTCCATTCTTTGAAAGAAACATTGAAAAATACGATCCTCAATTGATTTTGAGATCATCTGATGATCCTAAAAACAAACTAGACGAAGGTATATTCATACCAGGTGTAGGTGCTGGTAACATTGGTATTGTCAAGCTAGCTGATTTTGGATTATCCAAGAAGGTAGTAAACATGAATGGTGCTGATCTATCAACCCCATGTGGTACTGTTGGATATACTGCCCCTGAAGTTGTTAGAGATGAAAGATACAGTTTCCAAGTTGATTTATGGGGGATTGGATGTGTTTTGTATACAGTATTATGTGGTTTTCCACCATTTTATGATGAAAAGATAGACGTCTTAACAGAAAAAATCAGTAAAGGTGAATACAACTTTTTGAGACCTTGGTGGGATGAAATTTCTGATGGTGCCAAAAACTGTGTATCTAGACTACTTGAAATTGATCCTCTTAAACGTTATACAATTGAAGAATTGCTAGCTGATCCATGGTTTTCAACATATGACTGTCAAGAATTCTATTCTATAGAAACAAAGAACAGATTAAAGAAGTTACAAACCAAGGTATTCGATAGAAGATTGAAGAGAGTCTTAAAGCAAAAAGAATTAAGTAAAACCAGCGATGCCAAGACTCATAAGAAATCTAGATCCGAAGTTGATGATGACTTTGTCATGACAATTCCTATTAAATCATCAGTTGATACCAGCAATACATTATTATACTCTCCAGCTGCAGTAGCAATGAGAGATGCCTTTGATATCACCAATGCAGTCCAAAGAAATAAAGAAGAAAGTAGTAACTTGGCTGAAAACAATACAAGAAACATGGCCAAACAAGCCGTGGCCAAGAACGCAGCTAACAATGGATTAACAGATATATCCGAAGATCAAGAATCTGAAGACTTTAGTGATTATGCCAATGCTGTTAATAACAACTCATTGGATACAAAATTCTTCCAATTAAAATTAAACTCTTCAACTATAGTCAAAAGACGTCATAATGGTGTAAACACTGGCTCTAAAGTGAAGACCAAATCTCCGTTGGCAAATATCTCCAACTAGTTGTATTAATAATCAATACAAATTAGAATAAAAGAGATTAAAAAAATCTACAGATATATATCCCTTTTATCAGTGTTTTACAGTAGCTATTTAAACATTATCACTCACATTTAATCAATTAACATCTTCATCTCCGAGATCATGTGATCTATCTTAATATCAAATCCATATAGTGATAAAACTCTAATATACTAAACCACATTTTTTGTTTCTTTTTTTTTTTTTTGAACGATCTCAGCTGTAAAAAAAGTTTCTTTTTTTTTTTTTTTTTGCATTTTTTTCCCTTTTTGAACATTTATTTTTTTACCAGCGAGTTGTCCACGACATGTGGTATTTTATTTCCTTTTTGGTACATTTGCTCTTAGAAACTTACGCACAAACGTTAAAAGTTCCTTTTTTTCTAGTGATAAATTTTTTTTGCTAGTTTTTTTTTTCTTGTTGATTTATCTTGAAAAAATTTTTCATTTTGGGATTCGTAATGTGAATTATGAGATGGAAAGCTGTATAGAATTAAAAAAAAAAATAAAATGTCTATTTTTTATTACAACTTTTTTATGATATAATGTCTCATTGGTGTTAATATATATATGTTATCATGAGAGGATTGATTTATTTAAAAAAAAAGAAAAAGGAAAAGAGAAAACAATTCTTATAGAAACCAGTATAGATCAAATACTTTGAATAATGTCTGACTCCATTCAAGTTTTAAACGAATTATTTGGTAAACTAGCCGTTGCCACTGTTGACAACAGAGCTGAAGTTTCCACTGAAATCTCTAGTTTCTTAAACGGAAACATCATTGAACATGATATTCCAGTCCAATTCTTCAAGCAATTAGAAGAAGCCTTAAACAACAAGAAGACTGCTGCTAACGCTTTATCTGCTGTCGCTTCCGTTGCTTCTGAAAACAACTTATCCCCATCCGTTGAACCATACATTGTCAATTTGACTCCAATCATCACTGGTTTAGCTGGTTCCAAGGATAAGGAAACCCAAGACTTAGCCAAGGTTGCTTTATGTGCTTTAGCCAAGGCCATTGACCCAATGTCCGTCAAGGTTTTCTTACCTTTCTTAACTGCTTCTTTAAGCTCCACCTCTAAGTGGCAAGAAAAGGTTGCTGATTTAGCTGCCATTTCCATCTTAGTTGATACCGCCAAGACTCAAGTTGCTTTAAGAATGCCTGAATTAATCCCTGTCTTATCTGAAGCCATGTGGGACACCAAGAAGGATGTTAAGGTTGCTGCTTCCGAAACCATCACCAAGTCTACCGAAACCGTTGAAAACAAGGATATTGAAAAGTTCATTCCTCAATTGATTGCTTGTATTGCTACTCCAACTTTAGTTACTGAAACCGTTCATTTGTTAGGTGCCACTACTTTCGTTGCTGAAGTTACCCCAGCTACCTTATCCATCATGGTTCCATTATTGGCCAGAGGTTTAGCTGAAAGAGACACCTCTATCAAGAGAAAATCTGCCGTTATTATCGATAACATGTGTAAGTTAGTCGAAGACCCTCAAGTTGTTGCTCCTTTCTTAGGTGAATTATTACCAGGTTTGAAGACCAACTCTATCACCATTGCTGACCCAGAAGCCAGAGAAGTTACTTTAAGAGGTTTAAAGACCTTGAGAAGAGTTGGTAACGTTGGTGAAGGTGACGTTTTCCCAGAAATCTCTAACGCTGGTGATATCGCCACCACCAAGGGTGTTTGGGCTGAATTAACCAAGTCTATTAACGTTGAAGTTGATGCTAAGTTCGAACCAGTTGTCACCTACATTGCTGCCATTGCCGGTGAATTAATTGACGAAAGAATCATTGATCAACAAACTTGGTTCACTCACATTTTACCTTACTCCACTGTTTTCTTAAAGGAAAAGAACGCTAAGGAAATCGTTGATGACTTCAGAAAGAGAGCTGTTGACAACATTCCTCAAGGTCCAAACTTCGATGACGAAGAAGAAGAAGGTGAAGATTTATGTAACTGTGAATTCTCCTTAGCTTACGGTGCCAAGATCTTGTTAAACAAGACTCAATTGAGATTAAAGAGAGGTAGAAGATACGGTTTATGTGGTCCAAATGGTGCTGGTAAATCTACTTTAATGAGAGCTATTGCTAACGAACAAGTTGATGGTTTCCCAACCAAGGAAGAATGTATGACCGTTTACGTCGAACACGATATTGATGGTACTCACGCTGAAACTTCCGTTGTTGACTTCGTCTTAGCTGGTGATGTCGGTACCAAGGAAGAAATCATTGCTAAGTTATTAGAATTCGGTTTCTCTGATGAAATGATTGCTCAACCTATCACTGCCTTATCTGGTGGTTGGAAGATGAAGTTAGCTTTAGCTAGAGCCGTCTTAAAGAACGCTGATATCTTATTATTAGATGAACCAACTAACCATTTAGATACTGTTAACGTCGCTTGGTTAGTCAACTACTTAAACACTTGTGGTATTACTTCCATCATTGTTTCCCACGATTCCGGTTTCTTAGACAATGTTTGTCAATACATCATTCACTACGAAGGTTTGAAATTAAAGAAATACAAAGGTAACTTGTCCGAATTCGTCGTTAAGTGCCCAACCGCTCAATCTTACTACGAATTAGGTGCCTCTGACTTAGAATTCCAATTCCCAGAACCAGGTTTCTTAGAAGGTGTTAAGACTAAGCAAAAGGCTATTGTTAAGGTCAGTGATATGACTTTCCAATACCCAGGTACCACCAAGCCTCAAATCTCCAACATTTCTTTCCAATGTTCTTTATCTTCCAGAATTGCTGTTATTGGTCCAAATGGTGCTGGTAAATCTACTTTGATTAACGTTTTAACCGGTGAATTATTACCAACTGAAGGTGAAGTTTACACTCACGAAAACTGTAGAATTGCTTACATCAAACAACACGCTTTCGCCCACATTGAAAGTCACTTAGACAAGACTCCTTCCGAATATATCCAATGGAGATTCCAAACTGGTGAAGATAGAGAAACCATGGACAGAGCTAACAGACAAATCAACGAAGATGATGAAGCTGGTATGAAGAAGATCTTCGAAATTGAAAACACTCCAAGAAGAATTCAAGAAATTCACGCTAGAAGAAAATTCAAGAACTCTTACGAATACGAATGTTCTTTCTTATTAGGTGAAAACATCGGTATGAAATCTGAAAGATGGGTCCCAATGTCCTCTGTTGACAATGCTTGGATTCCAAGAAGTGAATTAGTTGACTCCCACTCTAAGTTAGTTGCTGAAGTTGATATGAAGGAAGCTTTAGCTTCTGGTCAATTCAGAGCTTTAACCAGAAAGGAAATTGAATCCCACTGTGCTATGTTAGGTTTGGAAGCTGAATTAGTTTCCCACTCTAGAATCAGAGGTTTATCTGGTGGTCAAAAGGTTAAGTTAGTCTTAGCTGCCGGTACATGGCAAAGACCTCATTTAATTGTATTAGATGAACCAACTAACTACTTAGACAGAGACTCTTTAGGTGCTTTATCTAAGGCTTTGAAGGCTTTCGAAGGTGGTGTTATCATCATTACTCACTCTGCTGAATTCACCAAGGATTTAACTGAAGAAGTCTGGGCCGTTAAGGACGGTAAGATGGTTCCATCTGGTCACAATTGGGTTTCCGGTCAAGGTGCTGGTCCAAGATTAACCAAGAAGGAAGATGAAGGTGACAAATTTGATGCTATGGGTAACAAGATTGCTTCCGCTGAAAAGAAGACCAAGTTATCTGCTGCTGATATCAGAAAGAAGAAGAAAGAAAGAATGGCCAAGAGAAAGGCTGCTAAGGCTAGAGGTGAAGAATACGTTTCTTCTGATGAAGGTTTATAAACTGATTGATTTAAATTTAAACAGGAAACTATTTATTTAATGAAAACAGAAGAAAAAAATTAGTATTTTTACCCATAAGGTATATTTACAATTTTAGTTTATGATCTGATTTCAAAATATGTGTTATCAATGAATAATTATAAAATATATATGAAGTTAGCAATAACAAAAATAATACAAAACTAGCAATAGTTAAGAATAAAATAAAAATTTAAGTGTTTGTACAGTTTTTTTTTTTGCTATTCTTGAAGGCTTTCAACTTTTAAGCTTACGTTTGATAAGTAGTTCTTGTTATATTAGGAGGTGATTTATCACAATAACTAGTTAGTAATGTCTTTTTTTCAAAGGGCTTTATAGAAGAACTTTTCGGTCTCTTGTTTCTACAGGATATAAAGAAAACGTTTTAAACCTAGCCTTGTTAAATCTTGACATTGAAGTTTGTTTTGTTGTTGCATTCGTTAAGATAGAACACAGTTTATGTAAGGCAGACAGGCAAAATGTCTAAAATTACAATAACAAGTGATTACAAATGTTACGATATATATATATATAAAATGATGATTTTAAGACAAAAAGAATGACAAAGGCTTTTTTAAACCAAAGAAAAACTTGTTTTTAGCTAATAAAAAGTAAACTGCGATCAATCCTTATAAAAGAAAACCCCAAAAACCTGTTTAAAACTCTTTGTGGAATCAAACCTGATTTACATCTCTTGTCACCTTACAGTTATCTTGAATATATTTACAATGCCAACTGTTTTGAATGTCCTTTTGATTTGGTAAAAACCTACATATTCATAAGTAAAAACACAACATTATTGAGTCGGTTTGTTTCTATAGATTGCCAAATAAACAACTAGAGTGGTATTATGCCAGCTCATATAACTCTATACAGTGCTGATTCCAATAGGAAAATCCTTGAGTTGAATTATCGGAGATAAGATCTTTATTGTAGCACTTATGAAATTACCCAAAAGGTAATTTTCCGTTTTCCCCCAAGTTTTTGATTTCATTTTTCTTATTTTAGAACAGAATATGACAAGTGTAACGTTTATTTTGATCTACAATAAACAAGTCAAAGAAACCATTAAAAAAAGGGCAAACAATAACTGTAACAATATATAAAATATGAAATTAAGTATTTTTTTGAAGACATTAGCATGTTTACAAATGATAACGACAAGTGTCAATGCTGGATTGATCACATCAAAAGAAAAAACAGTGGATTCTTTGGATCCTTTGAAAAACATAGACAGCGAAAAACCACCTGAAGGCGTAGAATGGCAAGATTGGCACATGGACCATGAACATCAATTGAAAGAATATGAACCTGAGCAATTTTTTGCTTTACATGATATCAAAAAGAAAGGATACTTTGACTCAAATGATATCTTGACAATGTATGGTCTACAAAGAGAAGAAATCATTGGTGATGGTGATGGTATGGGTAACCATGATGCCAGCGAAAAACAAGTTGATCAAGAATTGAAAGATAGACTTGTTAAATTTGTTTTTAAATTGTTTGATTTAGATGATAATGACAGAATTACCAAAGAAGAATTTTTGATAATATCCAAAGAAGGAAAGAAATTTCCGGATTTAGGTGTGGGTATAGGTCATCATGCTGATTTTGAATTAGAATATGAAATTCATCACTGGAACAAATACCACAAGGATCAAGACCCTGATGTAGAAATTATTCACAAGGAAGACGTTGAGCATGATTTGCTTCACCACGAGCATGAAATCGAACATGAAGAAAGTGTTCAAAGAGGCTCATCCAGACAAACTGTTATTACCGATGATGAACTAGAACTACAAATCAACGTAAACAACATTCCTTCAAGATTCAGAAGCAAACTCTACTAAGATCTATATATTCAATTATAAATGAAATAAGTCAAATATGTCAATGACGTTTTATTTAGGTATAATTCGTAAAAAAAATTTTTTTTTCCCCTCCGTACTAGGTTTTAAGCAAAATACAGAATGAATCCTAATTAAGGTCTAAATATCACTTATTTTGGTCTTGAATAACACAATCAAGAATAGAAGGAAAAAGAAGAAAACTACCTGTAAAACTATATTAAATATTGAGAAAAATGGTTAAAGCAATTGTATTTAGTGATTTCGATGGTACTATCACATTAGAAGATTCTAATGATACCCTTTCCGACAATTTTGGGATTTCCAAAGAACAAAGACTGGAATTATTCAAGGAACTAATCAACAGCGAAGGTTCATTCAGAGATTCTTTCCAAATTATGATGGACAACATCAACTTACCTATTGACGAATGTGTTGACTACCTAGTTGAAAGAATAAACTTAGACCCTGGTTTCAAGACTTGTTTAGAATACTGCAATAAAAATGATATTTGTGTTGTTATTATCAGTTCAGGTATGAGACCTATTATTCAAGCTTTATTAAGACACTTGCTAGGTAAAGATGAAGCTGATAAACTAACTATTGTTTGTAATGAAACTGAAGTATTAGATGAAAAAACTGGTAAGTGGACTATCAAGTACAAGAACCCAGATTCCATTCATGGTCATGACAAGAGCATTTCTATTGATGAATTAAAGCAAGCTACTGAATTATCTGGCTACAAGGTTGACCAAGTCAACGAGAAGCCTATTTACTTCTACTGTGGTGATGGTGTTTCTGATGTTAGTGCTGCTGCTAAGTGTGATTTGTTATTTGCCAGAGAAGGTAAAGACTTAATTACTTTCTGTGAAAAGGGTGATATTCCTTACCACAAATTCCAAAGTTGGAAGGATATTTTGAACGGAATCAAACAAGTGCTAGAAGAAGGTAAGGATGTTAAGGATTTGATGCAAAACCACAAGCATGCATAGACTATATACGTTATTTTAATAAGATCTTTTATATGTCCAGATAAGTTTATTGCTGAAAAGTTGATCACGTGCAAATGTCTCCTGTATCGGCGAACTTCTTCACTTATGCTCTCATTTTTTTCATTATTTTTTCAATAAGTGAACAAAATTATACCTTTAAAAAATCATCAATTTGTATAGTATATAATGGTAATATTAGTCATGAGTATTAGCAGATCGTAAAAATACTCTTTTTTTTTTTTCACTTAATAAAATATAGATAATGAAATGGAAATAACACCATACACTATATTAATAATATATACAAATAAAAAATGTCTACTACAAAGAAAATAACCGTTTTACCAGGTGATCATGTTGGTCAAGAAGTTGTTGTTGAAGCTATCAAAGTTTTGAGAGCTATTCAAGAAAGTTCCACCAAAGACATCAAGTTTGAATTTGACAATCAACTAATTGGTGGTGCTGCTATTGATGCCACCGGTAAGGCTTTAACAGATGAAGCTTTAAAGTCTTGTGAATCTGCAGATGCTGTTTTATTAGGTGCTGTTGGTGGACCAAAATGGGGTCCAGACTCACCAGTTAGACCAGAACAAGGTTTGCTACAAATTAGAAAGGCTTTGAAGCTATATGCTAATTTAAGACCATGTAACTTTATTTCTGAAGCCTTGCTAGATCTATCTCCTTTAAAAAAGGAAATTGCTAAGGGAACTGACTTCACCGTCGTTAGAGAATTAGTTGGTGGTATATACTTTGGTGATAGAATTGAAGATAATGGTAGTGGTGTTGCTCAAGATACTGAAATTTATTCTGTTCCTGAAGTTGAAAGAATCACTAGAATGGGTTGCTTTTTAGCTTTACAACATAATCCACCTTTGCCTGTTTGGTCTTTAGACAAAGCTAATGTCTTAGCCTCTTCTAGATTGTGGAGAAAAACCGTAGAAAGAGTCATTAAGGAAGAATTCCCAACTATTGAATACCACCATCAATTAATTGATTCTGCTGCTATGATTTTAGTTAAATCCCCAACCACTTTGAACGGTATTATTTTGTGTAACAACATGTTTGGTGATATTATCTCTGATGAAGCCTCTGTCATTCCTGGATCTTTAGGATTGTTACCAAGTGCCTCTTTATCTTCTTTACCTGATACTAACAGTGCCTTTGGTTTATATGAACCATGTCACGGTTCTGCTCCAGATCTAGAGAAAAACAAGGTCAATCCATTAGCAACAATATTATCTGCTGCTATGATGTGTAAATTATCTTTAGATTTGTACGATGAAGGTGTTGCTATAGAAAAAGCTTGTAAGGATGCTGTCGAGTCTGGTATTATGACAGGTGATTTGGGTGGTTCTAGCTCTACCACTGAGGTTGGTGATGCCGTTGCTTCTGCAGTCAAAAAGTACTTATAAATTATATACTAGAACTTAAATAATAACTCTTTGCCATATTTTTTTTGTTCATTTATTAATAAAATATAACAGCCAAATGACAAAACACCCTTTGAGAGCGGACTCTATGCTTTATGTGATGGACTTAATATTTGTTAAGAATAAAAAAATAAAATGGAGGTACTATATAAACAACTTCATTGATTCTAAAAAAAATAAAAAATAAATCTTTTGGATACAACATGAAAGACATAAAGCATGTATTTTCTAATGACCGGACCACTCAATGGTGTTCAAATCAACACCATCTTTGTGCAACTCCCATAATGGAGACATTTCTCTTAAAAATTCAACTCTTTCAGTGATAGCCTTGATGACATAGTCAATTTCTTCTTCAGTTGTGAATCTACCAATACCAAATCTGATAGAAGAGTGTGCTAAAGCCTCATCTTTTCCTAAAGCACTTAAAACATAAGAAGGTTCCAAGGAGGCAGAAGTACAAGCGGAACCTGAACTTAAGGCAACATCTCTCAAAGCCATCAATAAAGATTCACCTTCAACAAAGGCAAATGAAACATTAACACAACCTGGGTATCTGTGATCTGGATCACCGTTCAAGGATGTTTCTTCAATTTTCAATAAAGCATCGGTAAGTTTTTTTGATAGTCTGGTAACATGCTCAATATCAGCCTCGCTTTCAACAGCCATTAGTCTGGCTGCTTCACCAAATCCAACGACCAATGGAGGAGCCAAAGTTCCTGATCTCAAGTTTCTTTCTTGACCACCACCAGAAATAATAGGCTGTAGTCTAACTCTAGGTCTTCTTCTGACATATAGAGCACCTATACCCTTAGGACCATATATTTTATGAGATGAAATTGACATTAAATCTATTTTCATATCTTCGACATCAATTGGAATCTTACCATATGCTTGGGCACAATCAGAATGGAAGTATACTTTTTTGGATCTACATAATTCACCGATAGCCTTCAAGTTTTGAACAACACCAATTTCGTTGTTTACTCCCATAATGGAAACCAGACAGGTCTTTTCGGATATGTGCTTTTCTAACTCCTTCAAATCAACCAAACCGTTATTATCAACTTTTAAATAAGTAACTTCAAAACCTTCATCTTTTAATGACTTGGAGGCTTCCAAAACACACTTATGTTCTGTGTTTGTAGTTATTATGTGATTTTTCTTTACACCACTGCTTGAGGAAGAAGACCCATAGAACTTGGCAATACCTTTAATTGCTAAGTTGTTAGATTCTGTAGCACCTGAGGTAAAAATGATTTCTTTGGCATTGGCTCCAATAAGGTCCGCAACTTGTTCTCTAGCGTTCTCAATTTCAGTGTTGGTTTCCCAACCATATGAGTGTGTATTAGAATGAGGATTACCATATAAACCAGTATAGTAATTCATCATCTTATCTAATACTCTTGGATCCAATGGGGTTGTTGCTTGGACATCTAAGTAAATAGGTCTGGTACCTCTTGTAGGATCAATTCTGTAAGCGTGTGATAATGCAGTAGCTATGGTTTGAGAAGGAGAACCTTCTAAACTTTCTTCAGCACCGGCTTCGGTAGGCTTTTGTAGTTTGGTGTGTGTAATCAATCTAGAATCATCGAATCTGTGATCTATATGATTTTTGAAGTCAACATCATTGGTGGTTGATTGATAAGCTCTGGATATGTGAGAGGTACAAACACCTTTAATGTTAAGCTTTGCGCTGTTTAATGCAACAGTTCTATTTCTGATAATCTTTCCTAACATGTTTATATTACTCTTAGCTAAGCTTCCTTGTTTAGGTTTGGTTGAACGTATCCATGAAGTCCTTTTTACCAAATTGAAAAGAAGGAAAAAAAAAAAAAAGAAATAGACATTTAATGATTTTATCTAATAGCTTTGGTGGAGACCATCAAAGTCCGAAAAACGAAGAAACAAGTAGAGCCAGCGGGCTTAACCCCGTTGTGTTTTTGGTGTGCAAAAAGATATCTCCGTTTTTGGATGACAAATCGCTCCGAAGCCAACAAAAATGGGCGAATTGGTTGTGGACAGGGAAGATTATGAGGGGAAAACTGTGGTGAATGTACCTTGTATTTTACTAAGGTAATTTTCGCCCAATTTGTAAGTGGAGATAACAAGTCCATCTAATTTGCTGGCGGTGATAGTGAGAACACAACAAGTGCTTTTTTTATATTTTGATATAACAAAAACAAGACATCTAGTTTACTGGTGATAGTGATAAAACATAATTTTGTCTTTCCATTTTAGGAACACAAAAAACAAGAATTATTTATATCTTGGTTTTGCTTATATGAAAGGATATATATGCATTCTCATGCATACATCTTTATGCAGACTATGTTTTATTAAATATTTAACCTGCATAAACGTTTAAAATTTTTTATTATTATTATTTTAACTGCTGTCTTTTTTGAAACAGAAATTAGCGTCCATTAAGTTCATCATAGACAGTACCAATGGATTGTTGATAAATTAGAAACTATGGTTACCGTGACTTTTAAAGTTAATTTCTTGGTTTATTCAAGTGTTAAACATATATGATTCAGCTAATGTATCTTCTTGATGAATTAAACGTCTACTGACACACAATGTGAATTCAGAAAAAAAAAAGATGATGTAAGAAAATTTTATCTCTTTTAAGGATTACGATAGATTGAATTCAAGATAGCTTTTTTCTCATTATTTTTTGGCCCGATTAATTACAAAAAAAATCCCCCTCCCTATAAGAGTTTCTAGCATGAAATTTATTGAATGTATAGGGCTCAATGCATTGCACAATAGCAATAATAGTTGTAAGTTGTTTCAAAGAGGGTGACCTACACTTACTGCATTTCTTTTTTAAATACATTAAGACAAACATGGACTGCATGGGGGTAATAGGCTAATTAAAATATGTCTAGACCATTTATCATTATTTGACTGAATGCAAATGAATGGTTTAATAACTGCGTCTAGTTACAAAAAAAAAAAAGAAAAGAAAAGACAACAACTAAATATCAACAAATTTTCATTAAAGCCTTCAAGTAACAATAAAGTCATTTACATTATGCAAATGCTTTTTTTTTAATGCGTTTTTTGTAGTAAATGGCAGAAGAAAATCTAATTTTAGTCTCGCTTTAGTAGAAGCGATTATATCATCAGTTGGCTTGTCAAAGGACATACATTTTCTTTTGACGGCTAAAAGTTATCAAAAAAAGCTCACATTTTTTTTTTTTAAATCAACAAATTTTATTAATGAAGTCATCAGTATTTTGTTATAACTACTATATGCCGATTTTCCTGTCCCGATTTTATCAGTAAAACTCAGAAACTATGTTATTAAAAATATTACCATGTGTATATCAAACTGTTACTAAATATAGGGCATACTATGTAATAGTTTGAACAATAGACGACTTTACTTTTTTAATTAAATCAGCAAAATTCAACGTTTTTTTGAATTATGCAGTGGCCAAAAAAAAAAAAAAGGCGCATTTAGAAATTGAATAGATTGCATATTGAAAAAAGTATTGTTTTTTTTTCACTTATATTCACCCCTGTAATTGGCAACAATTTGTAAAGTTTACTTACCAATAAATAAGTTATTGTTGCTGCATATACACTGTTTTTATTGCTTTTTTTCTAGATTCTTTTTTTTTTTGTGTCTTTTTTTTTCAAATACGAACCAATTATAGATTTACGAAAGACGAGAACTAGAAGTATTAATTATCAATAAATTCTGTGGAATTCTTGAAACAAAAAAAAAAAAAATAACTAATGGTACGGCCTGGATGGGTGGGGAAAGTTCTATTTTTTTCAAAATCTTCGTTTCTGAATTTGATCTTCCGATTGGATCAAGTGATTTGTTAAACCAATTAAAATATTGAGAAACAACTTACAAAAACCCCATTTCTTGTTTTTTTTTTCTTTGCAATACTAAAAGGTTCCAAGTGGATTCACTTTTCTTCAAGTTACTTCTCTCGATGAAATTGAATCTTCAAATTTACATAAAAGGAAAAAAAAAAAAACTGTTGAAGAAAATTTGGTGCAATAAAACCGTTGAATTTTTTTTACGATATTCTCAAACAAGTGCATAATGCGTTAATCTTTTTTTTTTTTGTTTTTCAAATATATATATACATGCGTCATGCTGCATATCGTCTTTGCTTATGCAACTTTTATTTAATGGGGTCAACATGCATGATTTCAAAGTTGTCATCAATTTCTTCCCTCTTTTTCTTTCTTGATGGAATGGTTCTTTCGAAAATTAAAAGGTATATAAATGAGGCATGGATTCATAAAATTTTTGACTTTTTTTTTTTCTTTCTCTTATTATATATATTAAATAATTAATTTAACGTTAATATATACACTATATATATATATAGGAAATCACTCATATATTTGGTCACATTCAACCAGGACACTTCACTTTTAAAGCATTTCAACTATATTTTTAAATTTTTACTACCAATTTCATTATAGGATTTAAAAAATAAAAGTACATCATCCGCATTCATTTTCAAATTAAAAAAAAACAACAACTAATAAGAAAACAAATCATTCACATCACTAAGATTAAATTTTTGTCATATATCATTCATTAAATAAGTTGCATCATCATTTTACTTATTTAAACATCATACATTCGCATTTGTCAAAAAATCCATCTTAGAAACCCCCCAAATATTTAAATTACATCGATTTGAAATTTGGAAATTCTCATTAGTCTCATTATTTCATTTTGATCCATTAGCAACAAATAACTTATAATTTCATTTGCATTTTAAATTATAATCATTAGCACGTTTGCACAAATACTTTACTAATAAAAGTCTACACACTTATCACATCCTCATTTTATTCAGCCACAATAAAAAAAGAGAAATGCTCGTCCAATTAACTAAAATCATTAACCTTTTATGGTTAATCTCATTCGTAGTTTCTGTTAAGGCTTTGCCTATAGCAGAAAACACAGATCTAATTAAAAGAGGGTTTGGTAACAGCTACGTTCCTGTTCAACAATGTTACCCAAATGTCAACCAAAACGGTATGAAGGGTGTTCCAATCACTGCCGATGTTTTGTCTGTCCAATACAACTACGACATTGACTCCTACCTCGTTACTATCAACTTCAAAGTCACTGATCCTGATATCACAATCGAAAACTTAAACGAATTGAAATGGTTAAATGTTGAACCTTACACTGAGAGCATGATTTTTTCAAGAAACCTACAATTATTCCCTGATTTAAATCTACAAGACTTTACCATTTCCGCTTTTTTCAAAGGTTACGAATCTTATCAAAATTCCAACGCTTTGAGTTTTAACAATCAATTAGGTTTGCAATTTGATTTCTGTCAATACAACGTTAACGGTGGTTCTTCCAGCGTTGGTGCTTGTTCTTGTTGGAACTATGGCTCTACTTCTTTTGATTACTACTTTGGTTGTAACACCGATAACTATTGTAACAGTCAAAATGCTTGGCCTGATTACATCTGGCCTAAAGAGTGTCAGCAAAGTAATTGTGATGTGCCAAGTTTAATCCATGAAAACACCTACCAACAATCCTATTGCTCTGTTAACGGTTACACTTCGGTTATCGCCACTAAAACTCATGAATGTGTTACAAAGTGTAAAACTTCAACTACTTCAACCCTTCATAGTACTACTGTTATTACAGCTGTTCAACCTGTAGTCTGTACTTACACCATTTTCACCACTGATGAAATTACCCATGTTGAAACTTTGGTTACTAAATCCAATGGTACTCCAACCACCAACTACATCACCTCTGTTGAAACATCCGTTGGTTCCACAGTTACCACCAGCTCTGACACCATTTGTAAGGCTACCGCTACTACCATAACCACATCCAGCACCACCGGAACTGCTTC
>ERZ794949.105-NODE-105-length-32137-cov-144.348825_pt1 | contig 32137 bp, 21 predicted proteins | sample MGYA00511363_ERZ794949 | MGnify/ENA primary metagenome ERZ794949 (study PRJEB30137, sample SAMN04331402) | food metagenome | isolation source: T1 must sample point D1 replicate B | place: Australia: South Australia ...
AAAAAATTATGATATATAGATATAATCACTACTGGAACCTTTCAACAACCCTATTTTAACCCTTTTACTCCACGTTAAACCACCCCCTTACTTTTTTTTTTATTAATGTTATGAAAATCACCCTACCGTTTTTTTTCAATTTAGTTAATACAGAGGGATTTTATATCTAGGATTTTATTAACATATAAAAGGAGGGTATATTGATGAACTAATATGTTTAGTGGATATATCCACATACTTTTGATAATTAAAAAAAAGAAAAAAGAAAAAATAGGTAGAAATCCCAATAATAACACTATTAAAACTCTTGTAGTAACACTTCCGTAAAAATGACTAATACACCAGCCAATGAATATGTTCAAAGCATCATAAAGGGCTTTGAAATCGATTCCGATTTATTGAAAAAATTAACTTCCAAGTACATAGAATCTATGGACAACGGTTTATCACACAGCTCAGGAGGTAAATCTCATTTACCTATGATTCCAACTTTTATCACAAAATTACCAAACGGTACTGAAAAGACAGACATTTTGGCTTGTGATTTAGGTGGTACTTCCTTCAGATGCTTATACATCAAATTAAAAGGAAACTCAAAGTTCACTACAGAAATGAAAAAATGGGAGATCCCATCTGATTACTTGGCTGAAGAAGGTGCTGATTTACCAGAAAATGCATTTTTCGATTATTTAGCAAATAAAATCGTTAGCTTTGTTCAATACCACAACTCTAATGATGAAAACAAAGATTTGTTATCCACAAAAAAAAACTTTAACTTAGGGTTTACCTTCTCCTATCCAGTTGAACAAACTGCTTTGAATGCTGGTAATTTAATAAGATGGACTAAGGGCTTTGAAATTAAGTCCGTTGTTGGTAAAGATATTGTTGAATTACTTCAAAAATCTATTGATAACAAGTTGAATTCTGTTGATCCAGAGAAATATCCATTCACTATTTCTTGTGTTGCTTTATGTAATGATACCACAGGTACTTTATTATCGGGTGCATACACATCAACTTACGACTCTCAAGACATTGTTGATCCAATAATGTCCATTATTTGTGGTACAGGTTTCAATATTGCCTACATGGAAGATTTAGCTTCTTGTACAAAGTTGACTGAAGAACAAGTGTCAACTATCAAAACCAAGGACGTCACTGAAATGTGTATTAATACTGAATCTGGTTCCTTTGATAACGAGCTAAGTGTTCTACCTGTTACTCAATACGATAAAATTGTTGATGAAGAATCAACCAACCCTGGCTATCATTTGTTTGAAAAGAGAATTTCTGGTATGTTTTTGGGTGAAATATTAAGACTGGTCATTGTTGATTTAATTCAAAAAGAGTTTTTACTTGAACCTAAGCCAAGTAAAAAACAATACACCCATAAGTTTAGCTTAAAAACTGAAGTCTTGTCACATATCGAAATTGATGATTCAAAAGATTTAAAACAAACTGAACTGTATTTAATTGAAAGTTTGGGATTGAGAACCACTACTGAACAAAGACACTACTTGCAACAAATCACAAGAGCTATTTCCAGAAGATCTGCTTATTTAGTATCAGTTGCCATTTCAGCTATCATTATCAAGTCTGGAAGATTGGATCCAAAATCTTCAAAGTACAAGTACCACCAAGAATTGGAAGTATGCTGTGATGGCTCTGTTGTTCAATACTATCCAGGTTACAAATCTATGATCAGACACGGGTTGTCTCTTGGTAGTTTAGGTCATGAAGGTGAAAGAAGAGTTCATATCTCAATGGCCTTAGATGGTAGTGGTCTAGGTGCTGGTCTAGCGGCTTTAACAGCTTCAAAGTGATGATATATACTCTATATGTATTTAAAACCAAAAACAATGAAATTTTATGACTAAAAAAAAAACAACAACAACAAAATAGATAACAACGTTTAATGTTTCAACTAATTATATTTTATTTACAAGATTTTTTATTTTAAAAAGTTTACTATTTCATTGAGGGTATCTTTAGGATTATCGATATTCAAATTGTGACCTGAATTTGGAACTATACTGCTATGTGTAAATTCCTTAGCACACCTCTTATCCATCCAATCGTGATCACCATACAAAATTTTAATATCATCTTTTCTTTTTTCAATGTCCTCACCATAATCAAGGATAGGATCATATGAAGTCAAATAGTTTGTAAAAAAACTATTGAACAATATAGTGTTTAATTCCAAGTTATCATTACTTTGTAAATAGCAATTTTCAAATGAGTATTTCTGGAACAACGGGCTTTCTTTATTAAATCTGTGTTTGAAGAAGTTTTGCAATAATCTCACTCCCACTGGGCCCATTGCCATAAATATCTTGTATTGATTATTCAAAAAGAATTCAGGTACTTTTCTATTAGGCAAATAAGTCCAAGCAGTTGGGTCGTGCTCAACTTTATATTTGTCATGTTGTAAGATCAAGTTGTTGATAGACCAAATGTTCTTTTCAACACCTAAAGGAGATAACATCACAAGTTTGTTAACTAAATCCGGTCTGTCCCTCCAAAAATGGAATGAAAAGTATCCACCATACGAATGACCAACTAGATTTATCTTATTCATTTTATGTGTTCTAATCCATCTTTCAATGGAATCGTTAAAGAAATCTTTTCTAATTCCCTTCAATAACCTTTGATAGTTAGCACTATCCAATTGTTTTTTGTTATAAAAAAACAGTTCTTTATTTTTCGAAGTTTCTCCATTTTCCTTGTGTTCATATTTTCTTTCAAATTCTAACTCTAATTTATGAGCAGGTTCATGGTCTGGATATACTATTTTCTGATGGAAATCTGTAGCACCATGGCCAGGCAAGTCAATTAAATAAACTTCTTTATATTTAGTCATCAAATCAGCCACATTTTTGTGGTAATGCATTGATGATGTCAAGTATCCATGAATTAATACTAATGGTGTTTTAATCAATTTTGATTGTAAAGCTTTGTTGTCTCTGCTGTTATTCTTAAAAGCCCAGGTTTGTAGTCCATCTTTCATAGTATAAGTATTAATCGAATAATCAGTTATACCTTTTTTTACAATATCTGGTTCAATCAATTCTTTAACTAATCGACTTTCACTTGCTTTGAAGATTATACTAGATGGCTTTGGGTCTCTATTCCACCATACGCTCCAATTGGATTGTGCAATTGCGTTATTTTCGTTCGTGTTTTCAAAAAATTTCTTGAACAGTCTCATCATACTGTTCGTATTTGCAGATTTCCCATTGAACGGCATAATCAGATACGTAGTTTCTATGGTGTTGTGCTATATTATTGCTGTATTTTACTCAAATTGTAAGGCACGAATGCTTTTAACTTATGGGCCAGAAAAAAAAAAAGCAAGTTGAAATAAAAAATTTTGAATACATATGATATGCACTTGGTAGCGGTCCGTGTTCCAACATTAATACCAAGAGTAACTCTATATGGATTACAACAAGTGAACTCATCTTCGCTTTAACCCAATTATAACATTGGCGTCATTTCCATCAAGAAACGTACCATCATTGCTACTAATTTTGTTTTTGAAATCAACATATTCTTTGGGCTGAACATTTATTAAGCTTGACATAAAGCCTTGATTCTCAAGGTCCACTACTTCGAATGAATTTATATTGATAAACTTATTGTAGTGCTCGTATACGAACAAGTAATTTTCAAATGGATAGAAATTCTTGGCAAATAAATTATAGGTGACATCAACAAAAGGATCAAAGTGCTTTTCGTATGTTTTCTCAAGCATGTGGGCATTCAACCGAAAGAAATCGTAAAGAATAGCGTTTTTGCTCACATCCCCAAACTTGATATAATCTCTTATTGTGTTCAGTACTTCACTTCTCATTTTGGCTATCATGCAAGTATTTTTGGCAGGATTGTGATTGACCATGGTATCTTTAAAATTATAGATTCTTTGTTGTGAAACCGATACATCTCTTGGATTGGCCCTATCTATGGAAAAAATGCTATTTTTTAATGGATTGTTTCCTACAATGTATAACTTGTCAACAACAGATTTATTACAGTTTTCAAAAAAATTTATGACAAAATATGACGATACAGATATCGTAAGCATATCTACTTTTTGGAATTGATGCTCTGTTATGAATTCGTCAAATGCTTTATCAAAATAAAATTCCCTGATTTTATCGATCTTATCTAAATAATGATGGTCTTCAAAATCAGTCAAATATTCAATGCTGTTGTTCAAACGGGATTTTCTTATTCTAAAATTGGGATCTATCAACGGTAGTGTATTTCTAAAGGGCAGATACGACTCAACTAGTTTCTTTTCATTGTTCAATCCCACACCTGGTAAGTCTACAATGTATATTCTTGAGTATTTTTTTAGCAATGTTGAAATCGCTGGTGGATTTAATATTGAAACTGATGACAGAATAGGATCTCCCACTATAACAAGTGGAAGTTTGTGTTTAGTATTTGGGTATAGGTTTTTGAAATATGTCACATACATTCCTGAATTCATTTCGTATGTTTTTACATCTATTTGAAGACGTTCATCGTAAAAATGCTTGCTTAATCCATTTTTTATATATTCTGTGTGAGACTTTCGGAGTGCTTCGTATGAGTTAGGACTGGGGAGGCTTGATGATTTAAATAGATTATTTGAAAACAAGCCAAAAATTTTGGAGGACTTTAATGATTCGGCCAATTCATGAACAACAGGAGTTAAACGAGAGTTTAGCATCAGTAAATAGTTGCCTTAGAACCAATATGTGAATATATATTGGGGGTATAAATAATAGTATTGATACGATTCATTATCAATTAACCCATAGAGCATTATTTTTTAAAAAAAAAATATTGGAAAAAATTCATCAGTATAAAATCCCCTTCTGCATGTATAACCAAAAAAAAGAAAAAAACATAAACAAAACCAATAATACCAAACAACTCAGTTAACCACATAAAAGAGTTAAAAGAACTTTGAAGATGTTTGGATTTGCTAAAAAACTAGTTAAGAATTTGGAGCAATCTGTGAATGAGACTATAAACACCATCAATACCAGAAACAATACAGCTATTTCGGACCAATACTTCCAATCCATCCCCGAACATTTATTGATCAGATACTATGATTCTACAAACACTTTAAAGGTGATTACTAATGTGGATCAACTGTATGGTTTGAGAGTTGTTCAAACAGATGAATACCAGCTGCAAGTAACTTCTTTTTTTGATTACATAATAGGTATCAATGACCAGCCTATTCCTGTGGTTTTCAATGAATATGGGTATATGGTTGTTGATTACAATGCAATTTACAAGATTTTAAATGACTTGGTGTTAGGAGAAAAAGAAGTCAAATTAAACATTTGGTCAGGAAAAGGAGGGTTTTATAGAGAAGAGTATTTGACACTTGAACCAAACTCTGAAATACAAGAAATTAACATTTCCACTGAAGAAAATAACAATCCAATATTCTTGAGTTTGGGTTTCAAGGTTCAATGGCAACCTCTTATTGCTTCTACTTATGTCTACCATATCTTGTCAATTCAAGATAATAACATCAACAAAAACAGATTAGTAGCAAACTCTGACTATATCATTGGATGTCAACAAGGTCTTCTATGCACTGGTGGTGAAAAGCTATTGTATAATATCCTACAAAGCAGACAAAACCAAGAAATTGAATTGCAAGTTTACAATTCTGAACATGATGTATTAAGAAATGTCGTTTTCCAATTGGACGATAAAGCTAAGCTGGGTTGTAATGTTGGATATGGATACTTGCATAGAATTCCAATTCCTAGGGAAGTACAAGAAAAAATGGTAAGCGAATATAACGATCAAGAAGAAGTAAAGCCAGAAAACATCTTGAGTATTCCACTGCAACAAGAACATAAAAATGGTATCCAGTTATCTGAAAATGAACTAAAAACTGAATTCAAGCCATTATCATTTGAGCAGCAAATCAGCAATGCTAATAACAGAAAGAAACACCACGCCGATGCTAAGAAGTTAGATAACAGCCTGTTATCTCAGTTACAAGAGCCTGAAGAAACTGTGTACAAATCCGAAGCAAGTAGTGGCAGTATAGCTCCCCCACCAATTATCAACAAAAATTGATTTATGTAAAAAATGGTTATCACGTGTGGTGAGCGAGGGCCATATTAGGAAATGAATATTCCACATATTTTCCTTTTTCGTATCGCGCTTAACCAAAAAGGAATCTGCGGCAAAATTTAACCTTATGCTCACATTACAGGGGGGTTCTTTTTTGTCTCTCCCACCTTATTTTTTGGCTTATAATTTAGTAAAGTGGCGTTTACGTGTTAACTTTGTTTTTTTTAGTGCACTAATTTTATTATAATTTTTTTTTTTTCACATATAAACATAATTTTAAATTATTTGATTTTGATTGTAAGACAAATTTTTCAGAGAGAGATACAACAAGAAAACACCCAAAAAAAATACAAGTAAAAAAATGTTATTTAGTTCTAAATTAGCCGGTATTACAGCTTTGGCTTCTTTGACTTTAGCTCAAGAACAAAGCGCCATAGCTCCAGAAGATTCCCATGTTGTCAAATTATCCCAAGACTCTTTTGATTCTTTCCAAAAGGAAAACGAATTGTTCTTAGCAGAATTCTTTGCTCCATGGTGTGGACATTGTAAGACTTTAGCACCACATTATGTTGAAGCTGCTAAGACTTTACATGAAGAATACCAAATTCCTATTGTTCAAGTTGATTGTACTGATAATCAAGAGCTATGTATGGAACAAGGTATCAAAGGTTACCCAACTTTGAAGGTATTCAAGAAGAATGGTGAAATTGTTAGTGATTACCAAGGCCAAAGATCTAAAGATGCAATCGTTCAATTCATGGTTAAACAATCATTACCAGCTGTTAGCGAATTCACCGACTTGGAATCCTTAAATGAATTCTTAGCCAAACAAAAAGATAATGTTATTATTTCTCAATACTTTGCCGACAAAGATTCCCAGCAATTAAACGAAACTTTCTACAACGTTGCTGAAAACTTAAGAGATGAATACGTCTTTGTCAACTACTTAGGTAATGACGAAGTCAAGTCTTACAACATCAGTGTTTTGACTCCTTCTCAAGATCCAATTGCCTTTGAAGCTACTGTTGCTGAAGAAGCAACCTTAAAGGAAAGCTCTGAATCTTTGTCCGACTTCATTGCTATTGAATCTAAGCCATACTTTGGTGAAATCGATGGTTCTTCTTATGAATTATACATGAACGCTGATATCCCATTAGCTTACTTCTTCTACCAATCCGAAGAACAAAGAGAAGAATACTTACCATTATTTAACAAATTAGGTAAACAATACAGAGGTAAGTTAAACTTTGCCGGTTTAGATGCTAGCAAGTACGGTAAGCATGCTGAAAACTTGAATTTAGAAGAACAATTCCCATTGTTTGCCATTCATGAATTGGAATCTAACTTGAAGTTTGGTCCAGAACAAATTCCATCTGAAGAATTCACTGAAGAAACTGTTGTTGAATTAAAGGAATCTTCCATTGAAGAATTTGTTGAAAAATACTTGAACAAAGAATTATCTCCAATCATCAAATCTGAAGAAATTCCAGAAGTTCAAGAATCTAATGTCATCAAGATTGTTGGTAAGAGCCACGATGAAATCAGATTTGATGAAAACAAGGATGTTTTAGTTAAGTACTATGCTCCATGGTGTGGTCACTGTAAGAAGATGGCTCCATTATACGAAACCTTAGCTGATATTTACGCTTTAGATGAAGAAGCCAAGGAAAAGGTTGTCATTGGTAAGATTGACGGTACTTTAAACGATGTCTTCGGCATTGAAATCACTGGTTACCCAACTTTAGCTTTATACCCAGCTGGTGATTTATCCAAAGAACCTATCATTTACAAGGGACCAAGAACTTTAGAATCTTTCTTGCAATTTATTAAGGAAAATGGTGCTCACGGTATTGATGGTGCTCAAATCTTAGCTGATAATACTCCTGTTGAAGAAGAAGAAGAAGATATTGAAGAATTTGAAGAAGATGAAGAAGTTCCTGTACAAGATGAGTTATAATCATTTAGTAGTTGATATATACATATTTAGTAGTTAATATATACTGATTCATCTTTCAATATATGCCGATTTACTTCTCAATATATGCCAATTCACCTTTCAATGTACACCTAATTAGGTGTTTACGCACACGTGTCGGCACACTTCCTCACGTGGCTCTTTTAACCCAGTCACGTGACAATAATTCTTCATAGTGGAGCTTGTCTTTGGAACCCTATCACGTGCATTTTCAAACACCAATAGATTTTTTTCTTCCTTATTTTTCACATTTCAAGCTTAACGAATAGCTCTAATTATATGGGTATATTTCATCGGAGGAAAAAAAAAAAATTTTCCATAATACTTTAAGGCGTTAATCTTATTAAAAATCATATTTTTAAAACTTAAATAAGAACAGTATTATATAACCAAAATATACACACAGACACATCAATATAGAAATATAGCATTGCTTAATATTCTTAATTAACAGGTTTTTCTTTCCTCTTTTTTCTTCTTCTTCTTTTTTTTTTTTTCCTTTCATCTATTGCATAATAAATGGGCCTCTATAGTCCTCCACCAGGAGATGAGAATAATAATAAAAATAAATACCATCTAAGTAATGAAGATGAAGACAACAACGATACATCTATAAGCCATTTTTATCCAAGACCTTCTATAGGGCTTCGATTATGGGGTCCTTTAGTTCCAGCATCAGATTGTAATTGGGGGTTATGGCTACTAACAGGAACCCAGTTGACTGTAGGATACTATTTTCTAAGGAAATTTAGAATCTCAATAAAAGAATACTTTATGAACAAACCTATTACCAAGCAAATCAAAGATATACCTTCTTTAAACAGATTTTCTAATGAATCAAAGGGTACTATCCAATACACAAAAACTAACCATGCAGGTGGAAATCTTATCAATAGTAAAACAGGTCAAATGGGAATGGGTAACTTTGGTGGTTCGCAATCATTCCATATTCAAAGACAATATACAAAGTGGGAAATTTTAATGAATCGTTATAAAAAATCAAAGGCTTACAAATACGTAGAGAATTTCAAGAGATTTGGTTTCTTGTTGTTAGGTACTGCTTTAACCTCTTTATCAATTTTGGAAGCTATGAGATTACTTCTTCTGGATTATGATCCTTGGGCTGAACAAGCAAAAATTTCTAGAGATCAGAAATTTTACAACGATGCTAGTAAGTTTTATAGAGAGGGTGTTGATCCATCAAAAACGAGGATCAGAGTTAAAGATCAAGGCACTGGAAAATTGGTTGATGTAACAAATGATGATTCTTTAAAGAGAAACATAGCACTTGCCAGAGCTGGATTACTGCAAAATGATTGGATTTTTGAATGGTTTGGGCCTTTGGATTTAAAACCTTTGACATTCAACGAATTCCTAACACATATTGAGCACTATGAAATAAATAAAGCAGCTTTAATAGAGTCTAGGACTAAGGACTCTGTAGTTCATGCTCTTAGGGAAGAAATGAAAAATTGCAAGGCTATGGAACTAGGTCTATTTGATAAAAACAAAAAAAACAGAGATTTGATGATGAGTATTGTTGAATCCAAAGCTAACATAGGCAATTTTAATGCCAACTCGCCTTTGGGTGATGTAGCTAACCAGCTATCCAGCTTGAATGAAAATAATGCCATAAATAATGATAATGCCAAGAATATAAAATACAATTTAGGTGAACATGTAAATAATCTAAACAAATCAAATGTAGTCATTCTACCACCTAATGCCAGACACGAAGATCAAATGTCCATAATCGATACATGGGAAGCTAATGAACCTTGGACCGCTCTAGGTTTGAGTTTGGATGTAACTGTTAAGGTTGTTCCATATAGCAGAAACGAGTTGTTGAAGGGGAATGATGATGAATAGTCACTTAAGGAATATATATCAATCTTAAATAATTCTTTACAGATTATGGTTTGGTGCTTGGTCACGTTTCATTTTGAAAAGGGGCAAAGGGGCTCCTTCATTAGATTCTTATGAAAACTTTTTTTTTTTTTCAAATTAGCGTGATTAAGTAGTTTTTAAAATTTAAAAAACATACATTAAGTACACTACAAAGGGTTAGATAACCAAAACATATTGATACAATCGAATATATATATTATTAATGCTGTTTAGAGCTAATTTTCTATATATACTGTTAAGTGTATTTACGTTGTTTTATAGATCTAATGCTGTTTTCTCAGAAGATATAAATACAAGGGAATTCCACAAATCAGGTTTAGGTTCTAATATCAAGCATATATTTCCATACAATGAAAAGGACTCAGAATTTATTTTTATTTCGGAAGATTCTATTCTATCTTACGTAGATGCTAGTTCCGGTGAAGTTTTATTGAGACAAGTTTTGGATAATAAATACACCCACTATAAATTGCTAAATGACAGTAGATCTTTAGGATTGTACGAAAGTAAACATAATAATTTGGCTAAGGTATTAGATTTAAATACTGGTATTTATTCTGAAAATGTGGAAGCTTTCCATGATTTACCTTCCAAAGAACTAGATTTCAAAAGAAACGACGTAGCTTTTCATTTTAATCAAGAAGATTTATCCATAACTTTAGATACTAAAGTGCAAAAATCTTTGAAGTACAGTTTTGATGAAAAACACTTTTTAGTTGAAAAGAACATGGATTTGGAAATCAAATACATTGATGTGAACGAAAAAGGAACATTGTTGAAGGTTCTTATTTTTGACAAATACAACAATATCTACTACAAATTTGATGTTAACTTAACAACAAGAAGACTTTTAAACAAATGGAATTTGGACAATGTTTCATCCAACATAAGCCACTACACGATTTTGGAACCTATCTTTGTTGATATTGATTTCCCAGAAGACTTTACCATTGCTCCATCTGATACCACCAATGTTCAGCAGTTGCTTCACAATTACATTGAAAGAGTGAAGTTTTCTGTTAATGCAGTTCGTAACTACGTTTTTGTTGAAAAGAAAATTAAATGGGCTACATTCATATTAGATGTTTTCAGTGAAAATAAATCTGAAGAAGCTGTTCAACAAAGAAATAGATCTTTTGGCTTCAACAAGTACTTGGTTGCTATCAATGAAGATAACATGGTTTTTGGTATTGATATGAACACTGGGTTGACTTTATGGAGATTCAAGATTGCCAACAAAGATGCTGTCATCAAAGGAGTAGTTTCTGACTCCAACAATGTTATTGAATTTATTGATGAATATGGTATGGTTTACAAGTACACTATCAATGACTTCACAGCAGATGGTTTCGACTTTGAAGTTGAGTTATTGCCATTGAAATATTTTAAAGGCTCTAAGATTACTGGAACTCGTCAATTATCCACACAATCTTTGTTGATCCAATTTTCTAATGATCAAGACTTTGTTTACTTTGTTAATGACATTTTTGAAGAAAAGTTCTCCTCAGATGTTGTAATCAAGACTTTGGAAAGTAAAATAGTCTCACAAGATATTAAAAACCTGAAGACTATTTGGACATATGATGTTGATATTGATAGATACAATTTGATTAAAGTCACAGGTAAACAATTGAACGATAAAGTTGCCAATGTAGCTATCACTGATGTTGAAAAGACTTTGTTCAAATACATAAACCACAACATGATTGCTGTTGTTTTACAAGATAAACAAAGTGACTTGTTAATTGTTGATATACTAGATTCAGAAACTGGGTCTATAATCCAAACCGTTGATATAGAAGATTCCAAGGTTGATTTTGAGTCCATAATTGATGTCTTATTCACTGAAAACACCTTATTGGTTTCTTACAAGTCTTTGGATCCTGTGCCAGAACAAAAAATCTCTGTTATTGAGCTTTTTGAAAACTTGGAAACCAAAGAAATAAACTTCAATGTAGTTTCTTATATTTACCCTGAAGTCATTGTTCAAATGGCCTTGACCAACACCAAGTACGGAGTAAGTGTCAAGAATATTTTATTTAAGCTTGAAAATGGACAAGTCACAATGGTTCCTAAGACATTGTTGAGCACCATTAGAAAAAATGAAAAGGAAATGAGTGATAAAGAAAAAATGTTTATACAACCATACTACCAAGTCATTCCTGTCAATGATCATTACGTTTTAACAAACACAAGACAGTTGTTAAAACCAAAAAATGCCTCAGATGTTGAATTATTCTCCATTGATACCAATGTTGAATCCACAACATTTGTATTGGACATTGAAAAATACGACATTTTCATCAATAAAATCCCTACCTCAAATGAATTCGATATCTTACAAGAAAACTACCAAAAGTATCCAATTTTGATAACTGTGTTGATTGTTTTAATTGCCTTAAACTTCATTCAACCAATGATAAAGAAGAGACAATTGAAGTTGAAGTATTACATAAACTAGTCAAATCAGTGTATATATCAGCTTTATAATGCTTTATTTCTATACTGTTGTTTGGTTAATTAAATCGGATTTAATGGTTGCACGTGCACCATACCCACATGTTAACACCGAAACAAAATAAGAACAAAAAATAGGTGTCACACGAATTGTTGTTTTAGCGACATTCTCCTCTGCCATAATATATGTGGCAAATTACTACTAACAACACATGATCTAGGAATAAAGGTAAAAAAAAAACAACAAAAATATAAACAAACCACACTTAACGTTTAGCTCACTACAATACAATGCAATTGTCTTTTATTATAACATCTTTCTTAGCTTTCTTTTTGGCCTTAGCACAAGCCGGAGAATTAACAGAACTTGAAATTAAAACTGTTAAGTCAGTTGCCGACTGTAAACAAACAGCCCAAAAGGGTGATTTGATTTCTGTTCATTACACCGGTAGTTTACTATCTGATGGAACTGTATTTGATTCTTCTATCAACAGAGGTCAACCTATCCAATTCACTTTAGGTGTTGGTCAAGTTATTAAAGGTTGGGATGAAGGTTTAATCGGTGCCTGTGTAGGTGAAAAGAGAGACTTATACATCCCTTCAGCTTTGGGTTACGGTTCTAGAGGTGCAGGCAATGTCATTCCTCCTAATGCTGATTTATTATTCGAAACTGAATTAGTTGCTGTTAAATAATTATAAACATATTAAAGTATATATAAATAATATAAGAACGGATCTTTTGATAAATCCATAAGTTTATTTCACTTAAAATTGTTGTTGTTTTGTTGGTTATTTTTTTTTTTTTTGAAAATAGCAAATAAAGAAGTTTAATGCCAATTTATGGATTACCTTGGAACATGTTTTGAGAGCTTGGCTTTAATCTGTTTTGGAAGAAATCCTGGAAGAAGTCTTCAAAAGATTGGAACTGTTCAACATCAGGCAATAAGACATTTTGATTTATCAAAGGATTGCCAAAATTAAATTGTGGCATTTGCATATTACCATTTGAATAAACAGGGTTACTATTTGTGTTTCTTTCCATTGGGTTCATAGCCCTGCTTAGGTTTCCAATTGGTGTGTTGTCATTATTTACAGACGATACACTGCTCATATTTCCAGATGGGCTATAAACACTATTAGTGCTGGATGTGTTGCCCTTGACCTTGCTTGTTACCGAGCTAATAGAAGAATGGTTTTCTTTGTTTCTGTTGGAGTTTTTGGTTTTCTTTCTTTTAATACTGTTGTGTTTACTACCGTGTTGCATTTGTATAAACAAATCTTTCATGTTCATAACACTACCATCTTTGTTTTGTTTTGATGATTGATTCAAACTTGAGTCAATCAGTGTTTTAATAATTATTCCTACATTTTGAGTTGCTTCATTTAACTTTTCACCAATGCTGTTCAAATGCCAGTATATTTTCGTACACAAATTTAAGATTTTGGCCTTTTCTTTGGTATTAAAACATAGTAAAAAGTCACACAAAGATAAACATGAGTACACAGTCTGTTGCAAAGTAATTATAGGACATCCTTTAATTAAAGAAGTTGGAAGCTGTAAAAAGGCTGTTAAAATAGCAAAACAATATTTCTTAACAGTGCTCAAACAAGATAAAAAGTAATCTTTGTTTTCCAAAAATGTCTCGTAACTCTTCGTAGCAAATTCACTTAAAATATTTCTAAAGACAACAATATAGTAGAAATCATATGTGAAAATTAGCAAATTAGAACCATCTTTGGAAGATAATTCTCTGTATGTTTCAAGCCAGGATCTCATTGCTTGTACTTTGATCACATTTTTTTCGTTGTCTGCTTGATATAAACTTAAGCTTTCTCTGTAAAAGGCATCAAAATTTAAAAAAATATTGTTAACAATATCCCCTAGTTTGATCTCTCCAAGTTTTATTTCATCACCAAAGGTGCTTTGGGGAAATCTAACTGTCAAGTCATTGAACTCTCTAAGTTGTTTGTCTTGGATAGAAAAGTTGCAATATCCTACGCAATATCCCATTTTCAAAGTAGTCAAAGAATTTAAAATTCTCAAATGAAATAAATCATTTCCATCAAACAAGCCATTATCAACATTTTCCTTGATTTTATGGAAATCTATCAGATTCAGTAAAGAATCTGTGGCAAACTTAGAAAGTATCAATCCATCAAATTTGACTTGTCTAAACTTCTTGGATTTTCTGGATATTGTATACATTGATATGTACAAAATAGCCTCAATATCATGGTCATGCAATTGATCAAACATAGTCAAAGTATTGGACAACAACCTTTCGACTATTGGGTATAGAATTTCTTGTTCGGTAGAGAAATTTTCATTCTCATCAAACCCCATGGCTATAATTGCAAACACGGATACAATAAACGGATGCTTTTCAACATATTCTCTATCAATGGTTTTGATCCCACCTGGAATAATCCAAAAGTGAGCCTTTTTCAAAAATGCATGAGCCAATTTGTAGCAAAGCTCTTCATGGTTATAAAAAAATTCCATAAACTTTTGTCTGGCTACTACCCAGGCCCTTTGAGACTTAGCCAAGATTTCCCTTTCAGTAAGCTTTCTGTTGGTATTGTAATCATCGCTTATGCCAAACAGTTCTTTTTCAATTTGGTCAAGTAATCTGAAAGGCGGATTTTCTATACTAGCACCATGACTGTTGGTATTGTTCATTTTCTCTACATCGTCATTATCATTAAATGCATTTTCGTTTTTAAAATTTTGTTCTGCAGGAATGTTGAACTTGTTCAAGTTGCCATTGGTTAAATGTGTCAGCAGCATATCGAGCTTGTTTTCAAAAGTGTTCATTTTCATCATCAAGTAATTGACATCATTCTGTAGCTTAAGATAATCTCCAGTGGCTCTTTCATTGGTGTTGTAATTATTGTGATCAATATTGTTTTCAGAAGTCACATCAGCATATCCGTTCTGCATGGCTTGTGAGAGTTGGATCTTATCTTTTTCATAAACATCAAAGACTGTTTTCACCTTGTTTTTATTCATTGCTTCTAGTACTTGCTGTATTTCTTCTTTTCTTTCTTCAGCTAGAGAACATGGTATGCTCAAGACAACACATCTATGGCATTTTCCAAGCAATGGTTGAAAATCACATCGGGTCTTCATTTTTCTACATTCCTGGCAACTATAAACTTTTCTTTTCTTTCTAGGTTTTTTGGGTTGTTCTTTTTCTATTTCCGTACTGTTTCTTTTTCTCATTTCCACTTCTGAAGTTTGTTCTGGTTGTTCAGAATTCTCCAATGCTTCGTCTGGGGTATTGCTATGTATTTCTTTTTCACTTCTATTGTTTGCTTCCAACGGCAGCAAAACAGGAGTCAAAGACGATCTAACAGCTTTTAGGTTCAAAGGAAATTGTGATTGTCCTTTTTCGCCTGCATTGATTTCAGCTTGTTTTTTCACATCTGATGAGTTCATTAACTGATCTATCTTCATTCGATTATCTTCATTTTTTGACGATGTTGTTTGATTAGAATCATTGTTTACTGGCGTCAGAACCACTTGTTTATTTGTACTGCTACTGTTTTCCTCAGACATACTTTTATTTCAAAAAAATATATAATATTAATTCTGATTTATGTTCTCAAAGGTGTATGGTTATTCATATGTGTTCTTTAAATTTAAAAATTACCTTGCAATAAACATTTTTTAAAATTAAAAACATATAATGCTGTGCTTTGAAGAAAAAAAGTGCTAAAGTTCTCCGTTGGTGAAAATACTAACTCCAGTGAGAAAAAAAAGAAACGTCCTTAGGGGATACCAGAAGTGACGTCGGATATAACGTTACTAGTCTTCAATTGTGACTATATCTCACTACTGAGGTAAGCATTATTTGGAACCCATAATATTTAAGATACTACTTAGATTATTGATGTTTAAAAAAAGAAGTAAATTGAAGTTATATATAGAAATATAGGCTAGATTTGGTTTCTATTTATGAAAAAAAATAGGAAGATGCTTGTGAATGCAACAATGTAGCCTAGAGTATCTGATGTTTTGGCTGTAATACCATAATTTTTATTTACAACCTTGGTAGAATCAACTGGATCAAGATCCGTAGTAGCAGTATCCAAAATTTCACCTTTGTGGTTCAACGATATTTTTGTTTGTTTTTTACTACTGGAACACTCAATCTTGCCACCTCTGATAATTGATATTCCACTAGGTGGTGCAGTCCACGAGGAGCAATCCAACTGGTCAGATGTAGAATTAATTTGAACAGAGCCTTTAACTAATTTTAAGTTTGGTAATTCTATTTCTTTTATATTTCCGTTGAAATAGATACCACCACCAATTTGTTGCAAAGATTTTAAAAAATCAATTTTTTCTAAGTTGTTATTGCTGGTTATCATTATTCCCCCAAAGACATCAGAAACGTTATTCATATTAATTTTGTTTAATACTTTATTGTTATCAAGTCTTAAGGTACCACCAATTGCCTTTAATTTTGGTAAATCAATTGCTGAAAAATGATTGGAAATAAACTCTAAAGAGTTGTTCACGTATTGTAGGTTTGGTGAAGAAACCATAGATGCGTCTCTAACTGTCATGTTGTTTGCCCACACTAAGCTATTCATGCTTACCTTAACTTCTTTAGCATTAGACTGAATGCTTAACTGCTGTGAAACGCTTTGTATATCACAATTAATGGTTTCCATAAATCTATTGTTATTAATGTTAAAGATCTTAAGCTGCTTAACTTTTTCTCTACTAAAACCTTCAAAGCCTACAAGAGACGTATCACTTATAGTTACTTCTTCAATTTGAGAAACACCTTTGATAAATTCAACTGTCGATAAAATTGGAACAACTCTCCAGTAAATTTTCTGAACCGTGTGTAATTCTCTTAAGTGAATTGAAGTAAGTGATGTTAAAACTTGGATTTTGAATTCACCCTTGATGGTATTTAACTTTGGACAATCTATTCTGACTATATTGGCAGAATTTTCCATGACCAAATTACCTTCAATAACTTCAATGTTTCCTAAGTCAACAATTGGATCTTGATAGCTGCTAAAAGTCAATGAACCTTGAATGATGTGGCACTCATTGGATAATCTGTTCAACTGAGCAGCACTTTCAACTGAATATGAGTTTTTGCATATTTCATTTATTGGTTTTGATATTTGAGCTCTAGTCTTTTTTTTAAATTGTTTTGAAGACTCAAATTCTTTCACAGAATTGATACAAGATGATTTTGATAGCTTGATGAAAACTAATAAAATTGTTATTAAACTAATAAAGTACTGTTGTTTTAGCATTGCTTTTATTTTTAGTTTTTTTTCCTAGGTTTAAAGCTTGTTTTTTTTTTTTTATTCACAACTACTTTGTTTGTTATTTCAAACTACTTATAAGTTACTAGTCATTTTTTGTGACTACCCACTTATCAACAGCAAATAAACAATATCCGTAATTTAGTAGTTCTGCTCAGTGTTTTTGGCACTCAAAATTTTGGTATTACACAAAAGTCATTTAAGGATAGTTGCTTTTAGTATCACTTCCTTTTGGCTCTACAATCAATTTACATAATAAAAATGAATATATAAATATTTCCTATTTGGGATGTTTTGATTAAACCTAATATATATGATGAAGGATAAAGAATGAACTAAATTTCAAGCTTTAATTCATTCAATTTATAACTTATTTCTTCAACAAATACATTACTAAATCCAGGTTGATTTTTTTCAGTATCGTGAAAGTTTTTAAGCAATTTAACAACGTCATTTTGCGTTTCAGGATGTACAGATCTTTTTATTATATCTGAAAATACAGGTAACAAGATATCATTGTAGACGTGGACATTGCCGTTTTTTGTACAAACTTCACTCGTATTACTTGTTAAGTCCATTGATTCATCATTAGACTCGTCTTCTGTGTTTTGGCCTAATAGGTTACTATTCAAATCATCAACCTTGATTGTTGGCTTCACCAAGTCATTATACATTTTTCTTTTAGCACTTTCTTTCATAGATAAAGGAGTGTAATTTTCTGCAGAGTTTTTTCTTAAACTACTACTGTTTATAGATGTTTTTGATAATTTTTTGGTTAAATTGGGTGTTTTGCTTGTAACTGTAAAAGACCAGTTATGATCATTTTCCTTGTCAGATTCATACTCTTCAAGTTGCTCAATAAACTTTGTTGGTTTGTAGTACCTTGGTTTTCGGAACCATATATCCATACCGTTTAGTCCTCTTTTGAGCCTATTCAAACTTTTGCAAAGTTTTAATTTTTTTACAAAGCAAATCTCATGTTTTAAAGTTGCATCATTACTGCTTTCATATTTTTTAATAAATTTTTGTTTTAATAAAGAGTGTCCATTCATTCTTGTTACTGGATTTTTTTCCAAACAACATTCGACAAAGTTGATTAAGTGTTTTGAGCACTTCCAAGCTTTGTTGTCTTTTAAGGTGGGTGGATCTAAATCAGGTATTTTTGAAACAATTAACATAGGGTCATTATCAATCAATGGAGGTTTTTTATTAACAAGTTCCATGATTGTGATTCCTAAAGACCAGTAATCCGCTTTTTCATCATAACCTTCTATTTTGATACCTGATTTAGTATCTTCATACCCATTTTTTATAACTTCAGGAGCCATCCAATATGGTGTTCCTACAAATGTTTCTCTTCTTTTTAAAGTATTGTTCAAAGTACCAGAAACTCCAAAATCAGATAGTTTTATCTGACCGCTGTCTTTCAATAATATATTTGCCAGTTTAATGTCCCTATGTATGCTTCCTTTGTCATGTAGAACCAAAAGACTGTTTATTACCTCTTTTGTAACATATGAAATTTGATCTTCTCTTAAATGCTCAATAACTTTATTTTTATCCAGTTTTATTGGCAAATGTTTTAAGATTTCATAAATGGAACCACCACCGCAATACTCCATAACAATCCACATTTTACAATGATCAACAAATGTTTTAAAATATTTAACAATATTTTGGCGATTTGGATCATCACTTTGTAGTGTTGTCAAAAACTGAATTTCTTGACAAAGAATATCAATGTCTTCATCAGACTCATCAAGATCAACTATTTTTACTGCAACAAAATATTCATCATTGATAAAATTGAGAAACTTTAAAATAATCTCGTCGTACTCAAAATTCTGTAATTTTCTTATAAATTCTACTGGAAAATACTCATAATTAACATTTGGCAAATATATAGCCTGATAAACATCACCAAAGTTACCTCGCCCTATACAATTGACTATTAGGTAGTCATTTGATTTTGATGATAAATTTTCAAAAGACTTATAATTGTTTTGATTTTTAGAAGCTAATGACATTAGTTCTTCATCACTGATTGCATTATAAACATATTTATTTACTTCCATTTTTAAATTTTATACTTAAAAGTTAAATACTGGCTAATGTTAGACTGCTATAATTCTTATTTGGATTATTCTGTTTCTTACTGTATCTAACAACTGATACTTTTTTGAAGTATTAAAAGAAAAAAGCTATAAAATAACTTTTTGTACTTGTCTTTTGTGAACTAATCACATAAAAATTTAACAAAAAAAAAAAAACCAAGATTGCCAATTAATAGGTTTCTTTTTTGTTCTTTTTCTGTGTGTAATTATTACTGAATTCGTTTTTGTTTTGTAATCCTAAAACTAATTAATTGATTAAACTTCGGATTTAAGACACTTCTTTGCAGCTCTTCATTTTTGTCTAGTTTTCTTGGTTCCTAGCAACATCATTATCGGACTTTATCCAATATGTTTCAAAATTTCCTAAATGGGAAAGTGTGGTGACGCTTTTCTGGGTTTTTCATTCAAAACTGTAAACGGATTTTGTCCACTTAGTCACTTTTCTGGGTTGTTGTTCTAACTGAAACTTTACCTGAAAAAAATGGGATTTTAAAGACGATAAAATTCATAAAGGCTTGTGTAAAGGACAATAATGATTAAGTCTCTTTGAAAAATATAAAAAAAAAAAAGCAATAGTAATAGATGATTCTTAAGTTTATTTTGGTATTTAATTAATTGTGCTAGACAACTAATAAATGGTTTGATTTATTTGTTTCTAATGAAAAAATATATATCATGTATTTACTTCTCTTAATATTTTAAGTCTGTTAATTGGCTTTTTATATTAGATATTTAACGCTGGTTGCGCAGTTATTAACATTGTTACAAAGGTTTCTAGGATCAATGTAATTAATTAACTCCAGAGATATAATATCGAATATAAAAGTTTTTTCATCTGTTATTGAAAACAATTGAGATAATGCCAAAAAAACAGTTACTTAATAGAAATGCAAACTAATGTTACCTTTAAAAATTAATCTATTATGTTTTAAATTCCTTCCAATGTGATATATAATTGGAAAGACATAAAGAGCAATAATTCTTCTTCTTTTGTTACTTTTAAAAAGCCTGAATTAAATATAATAAATGAAATGTTTGATTATTATTAATGTTATTTTGTATAAAAAATGTATTTGTTATGACAAAATTCAGCTTAGAATAAAGCAGCGGCAGCTAAAGCAGCAACGGCGGCAACACCGAAGGTAGCAGAGTTAGCAGCACCGGCACCGGTTGGGGTGGTGGTACCGTTAGAAGAGTTAGAGGAGTTAGAAGCGTTAGAAGCGTTAGAAGAGTTAGCGGCGAAAGCAACGGAAGCAGCGGCAACGGAGAAAGCGACAGTAGAGAATTTCATTTTTAATATAGATAATAAGTGTTTATGTATGGTTTTGATAATTATATCTGCTTATTAATTAGAAACAAATTAGTATACTGATTAACTGATAAAGATAAATCTGTAAAAATATGTTGTTGCAACCATTGATTATCTTATAATCTAAGTATCAAAACAACAAAAAATAAAAAAACAGTGTGTTGTATAACCTGCTTAAATAGTTCAGTTTTTTTTTCAGGAATTCTGATTTTTTGCTGCATTTTGAAATATATGAAAAAAAAAAAATGCACAACTTCACCTGCAAAAGAGTTCAGCGCTAAAAAGTGAAAAATTACAATTGTCTTATTTTTTTTTTTCATTTGCTCATAAAAATGTTCTAGATGGTTTTTTTTTAAATTAAATCACGCTCTTGAACATTCGAGCAATGTAAAGTGCGTGCTTTTTCCTAATTAGGAAGTTATTTCAGCAAAAAAATGTCTAGATTTAATTTCTTTTTTTTTTTTGTTCCCCCTTTCATGTTATGATCGCTTTACAACCGGGGGTAAATGAATTAGTTAAATCTATATTTAACCCATAAGAAATGACCCCTCATGTAGATTTCTTAGATCCCCACGCACAAAAACCATTGCTTGATTTTCCTTAATTTTATTAAGCTTTAGATTGCAGCATTGAACAAACTCACGGAACAGCAAATTGTCTATGATTATTGTTGTTGCCTTTAATGTTCTTTTAGAAGTATTAAATTATAATTTACTTCGCCAATCTCAATGTTATTACTGAATGTTTTAATTAGGGAGTTTCTTAGAGTTGATAACGCTCACTGGTTAATTGGAGGTTTTTTTTTAGTGTTGTTTGAGCCTTCTTTTTTTTATTTTTCACGGTTATCGCTGCAACAAAAAAAAAACCCACAGAAATGAAACGCCAAAGAGGTCATTATCTTATCGGGGTTTAACAGCTATCTCTAGTAGCGTTCGGTATTTTTGAAGATATTACAAGTTGTTTTTGTATGAAATTTGGCTTGTATTTTTTATAAAACACTCAGTTTAAGATTACTAATGTATTAATGTTCTTGAATGCTTTTTTTTGTTCATTTCAGATGATGTTACCCCATCATATTATCGAAATTTTGTTTTCACATCTGTTAGGTCTCTCAATAGCTATAGAGTGGACAAGAAATTACCATGGAAACCACATGTATATAAGGGAGATTTTTTTTTTTTTTTTGCCCTCTTGTCGGACTTTAATTCAATGATCCAATCCATTTTTTTTTGTTCTTTAGATTACTGATGAAAGGAGTCCATGCTTTACGAAAAAAAAATAACCTTGAAAAAAAAAAAAAAAGACAAGATTCAACACCCTTGATGAACACTTACTGTGAGTGGCTTTTAGTCTTTATAGCGTTATTTGTACCCCCTGTGAGTATTCTAATCAAGTATCCGCCTTTATGTTTACAGAAACTCATATTCAGAAATACAAAAAAGAAGAGTCAATATATACATGTGGAAAATGAGTTTTTAACAAGCTGTGCTTTGTTTTTTCTAGGATACCTGCCAGCACTCATACACTCTCTGTATTTGATAAGTAAAAATGACGACCATTACAAATACTATAATGAATTGAACAGACGACATAAATCTAACTTCAAGAATAGACCTAAAAGAAGCACAAGCACTTCAGAGCTGCTTCGTAAAACTAACAAGTTATCAAGAAAACACTCATCGTCACGTGTAAAAAAACAACATAATGCTTACGGTAGCGTTTAACCGATAATAGGTGCACGTGCTGTCTTTGTCGGATATAAGACACAGTGGCCTTTTTTTTTTGGAAGTCGATGTAGAAAAAAAAAAAAATGTATATCGTCAAATGTTCATGATTTTATGTAATTATTATATACAAAACTTGTCTAAACTACACCAAAAACAAAAACATACTAATAATAAAATGGATATGATGGGTGATATAGTGGAAAGAGATCCACTGGAGAGTTTTGCTGACATAGAAATCAAAGAAAATGATGTGTCGCCAAGTTTTTCAGATGCCACGAATAACTCTACTGGATTTCCAGTTTTGTCAGATAAAAAGACTTTACAATCATGGAGAGTCAGATTCCAAGAAAAAAAAGTAAAAGATAAGAAATTGGCTAAACAAGAAAGAAAGGCAGAACCTGTGCAAGAAGAAAAGAAGAACTTTGACAATGAGGATATGTCAGAAGCAGAAAGAATTCATTTGGAAAATATCAATTTAATGATGAGTATGTCTAGTGAACAAATAGAAAACGAGAGACAAGAAATAATGGATAATATGAGTCCTAAGGTACTAGAAAAGTTGATTAAAAGATTTTCTTCTACTGGCTCAAGATCCAAGAACAAAGACGAAGATACTAGCTTACCTTTGTTTACAGATATAGACACCAATAAGTATTGGGTCGGTGGTACCAATACCATGACCGATTTACCTAAATTAGATGATAACAAGGTGAATGATATTTTGAACATTAAAAATAATGACAAGAGTGACAAAAGAAAAATTAGATTTGAAGAACCAGAAGTCATTGAAATAGAAGAGGAAGTTAATATTGAATATCCGGAAGTTGAAAATGAAGATGACTTTGTGACAGATGATTACCAACTACTGCAAAAAATGAAAGACACAGATAGTAAAGAACTTTTGAAGGATGTTCATTTTGTGACCAAAAAACAAATGGAGGAATATGAGCCTTTGTCTATTGATGATGCTGAGTTTGAAAAGAAGCTGAAGGAGAAGTATTTTCCGGATTTGCCTACTGAAGTAGACAAGATGAGATGGATGGAGCCTATAGATGATGATTCTAATATCACCAATAACAAAGTAATTGATACTGTTGCTGATTTAAGATTTGACTTCAAGGGTAATTTATGTGCACCACAAAAAGAAGTTGATTCAACAAAAGATGGTTTACATCATCATGCGGACAATCCTGATCTAAAGGGCTATACTCTTGAAGAGCTTCAAAATTATGCACTTTCAACATACCCAGGACAAAAGTGCATAGCTTTACAAACTTTGGGTAGAATCATGTACAAAGTCAAAGCTGAGAGATACTATCAATTGATACCTGAAATAGATCAAGAACAGTTTGAGAAATTGAACGGTGATATAACACCTATCATTGAGCAAATATATGGTATGTTGTGGGCATGGATCAAACATTTAAAGATAGTCGAGATTATAGAATCCAATTTAGGTAACAAAAATATGTCAATAAAGAATTACGCCACAGAAGCTATGTGGATGTTAAAGCAAGGTGAATATAAACAAAAGAAGATTCAAGAAAAAAGAAGAGCTATGGCAGAAGAAATTTAAGGTATGTATGAGTTCATTTTAATATAATCAATTGTATTTGACGATTCGTTTTAAAAAAAAAACCCCCCTACAAAAGACCTTTAAGAACTAACAAATAGTTTGTACACTCCATAAGAAGAACCATTTGTTATGAACTAACTCAATAATAATAAAATAATATCCTGACTTTATGTGGTTCTTTTCATTACAGTCCCCAAATAATAATCTCATCTAAAACAAATGATCTTAAAAATAAAGAAGCTGTAATTTGAATCTTGCAAACATCATTTCTGATGTAGCTCATCAGCGAAAAAAATAATAAAGGAGCTTTTATGGATAAAAGAGACTTGTTATCCACACACTGACACATTGAAACATATCAAACCACTTACTCTCAAAAGACAGCTTGAACAAAAGATTAATAAAAACCTTTAAAGCTGACAATGATCTGTAAGTTTTAAAAAACAAATTAGACCTATTATTTGAACTTTATTAAAAAAAAAAAGCTCAAATTTTTTGTTGTAGTCTTTCAAGCCAACTTAATTGTGTGTGGTCTTTATCCTTATCATATAGAAAAGAAAAAGATTAAAAAAGAAAAACAATGAAATCAATATTACCAAAACGATAATGTGTAGATTTCTGTATTCCTTGGTTTAACATTGAATCTCATTATTAAAGTTTCATTTTAGAGAGAGAAACTTAGCTCCTATAAGAAAATGTCACAGTTAGCGAATTGTTGCCTAAATGGGCTTTGAGCCAAAAAAAAGTGTGCATAAAAAAAAAAAAAGAAACAAAAATCGGAGATAAGATGGCAGTCACATGTCTATCGATTCAGAACGCTCGTGATAACTGTATCATTAAAAATAACAAACAACAGAGAAGAGTCTTAAATAAAACCAAGCACAAAAAAATGAACGGAGATGATGTTAGCCAATCTATAACTCTTTTGGAAAGGGGACTTTTAGAAATAGAAGATATTCTTGCAAAAAGAAAGGAAGAATCTTTGAATATAGCTGTACAAGAACTTAAGAATGTTCTTAATGATTCCGAAAAGGATGATGTGACTACACCATTTGAAATAGATCCAAGAAGCATCGATATATTGCTTAAAGAGTATAACGAAGAAATTATCAAACTCAAACAAAAATATATAACTTCAGGTTCTTTGGAAAACATGCTTGAAAGAATATTCAACATGACGGGCTACGAAGATGAATTGGAACAATTGAAGAATACAGAGGTTTTTATGCAAGACAGTCTTAAAAACGAAACAGAAATCTTAGAAAAAAATTTAAATGAAAAGATAGAGAAAAGCTTTGATATTTTGAATAATATTAAAAAGAAAAATGATGTCAATTTCAACAATAAAGAAAAAGAGATTGTACAAGTAATAAATAAAATAAAACAGCAGTTGCAAGAAAAAGAAGTGATTCTTGAAGACTTTAATACGACAATTGATGGGCAAGTGAATCATAAAAAACATAGCGAGGTAGATACTCTGCTCAATAATTTAATAAGAAAATAGACACAGCTATATATAATAATGAAAAGAAATTTTTCCGAATTCTTCTAATACATTTATTCTGATATCAAAGCACCCATTGCACCTAAATAACTCTCATGCTCAATGAAAAAGGCAGATTTTTCGTTTTTAGACCAGAAATTTATGGCATAGTCCAATGTGTGCATGGTCATTAAATGACCTCTGATATAACTACCTGCGAAGAATATTTTGCTTACATTATGAATCTTGGCCTGCAAGTAGCTGATCTGACCTATGTTATTACTTACAGTGTATAACAAAGATTTAGATATGTCACCATAAGAAAAATCAGTTTCTGGTTTTTTGTATATTTTGGCCATGGAAGAGGCTATAGCAGTAGACTTCAAGCCTATAGCATCGTAAGCAGTTCCGTAGATGTCGCCCACCAGCATGTCCACGTTGGAATTGTCACCATTACCAGCTAGTCTTAACATCTCATCATAATCACTTATTCCAGTTATAAGAGTCAAAAGCCCCCATAGTGTACCCCCACCAAGAGATGACCCTCCTACTCTTTCATATTGCAGGTTACTCATATTTAACTTCAGCATGGATACACCTGAACCTATGTTGACCAGCATAATCTCTTCATCATCCTTCTTTTCGCTGTTTTTATTCAAATATGACTTCCCTTGGGTGTCTGAGTAGGTAAAGATTTCATCTTGTTTCAGGTTTATAAAGAAGTTTAGCCCAAAAATCAAGGACTTCATTTCATCTTTCTTATGTATGTTCAGGTCACTGAAGTTTGTGTTTAAAATGTCATAAAACTTATGTGCACCACCTCCGGTGGCCATGATGTTTTTGATCCAAAAAGACTCATTCGGATTTTGCTCTTTACGTGATTTGATTATATCTTTGATTATCAATACCAATCCCTCAATGTCATCTGTTTCTTTAAACCCAAACTCCACCATTTCGGTTTGAGTGTTGTAGTATGTATATTTTGCTAATGTTCCTCCAATATCAATACCTAAATTATCAATAAATTTCTGCTTTGATTCCAGAAATAGTGATGTATCAGTGCAGTTTGTATGTGCGTCTATGCTCAGCTTTTTTATACAGTTTTCAATGGGTATTGAAAGAATTGAAGCATTTGATGACAAAGGAGACTGGCTCTTTTCCTGTTTAGTATTGTTTAAATCCAAAGCACTCATTTTGTTGTATGTATATCTGTCTTTATGGGGCTGGTTCTTTCTACTTTTCGTTGTTTGAATGTTCTCAGATTGGGTTATTGGCTGAACAAAATATACATTTCTTTCTTTTTTTCAAATTGTGAAATATTTTTTTTGTTGATGATTTTAGGATTTCAGAATTGTCACCTTCCACCTGGTAGCGGTTGTGAACAAAAAACATTATGATCAGGTGATCTTTGAAAAACTATACATATATATGGATATCGCCTGTTTTCGCCCAGTAAGCACTAAAGTTCCACTATTAAGTAAATGAAGGTATATTTTTCTTTTTTTTAAACTAATTTAAAAGTATATTAAAGACTATACCAAAATTGAGATTGTTTTTCTATTAAATCTATATTAATTTATTGGTAGAAATAAAAGAAAAATTGATAATAAAAAACCCCATCAAATACTAAAATGTCTGTTTATCCAAAAACTTTGAAAAAAACCGTTACTGATATCTACAATAAAGCAGTCAGCACAGGATCGGTCATAAAATTCGAATCGAGCTCGAAATTCTTGAAAACCAGCAATTCAGGTGAAGCCAATCTTAAGTATCATTTGACTTTCTGCGATATAGACGGTCAAAAACCTCAAAAACCAGAAAGAGAAGATGTAGTCAAGGAAAAATTCAATCCATTTTTGAAACAAGAACCTGAATTGACTGTTCTAGATAACATTATGGACAATGAATACAAATTGGTTTTGAACAAATATCCAATTGTTGATGAACATTTACTATTAGTCACACAAAAGGAAATCCCACAATCCAGTTTGTTAACTCCAAATGATTTGAACGCTGCTTACAAATTACTAAAGACTTTGCAACAAGAGTTTGATGAAGACGAGGAAGATGATGAATCAGATGATGAGGACGTTAAGAAATCCAGATACGCTGTATTCTACAATTGTGGACCAAACTCTGGTTTCTCTATAGATCATAAACACCTACAATGTATTAAGTTACCTAACAAATTAAAGACATACCAAGATTTCTTAGTACAAGAGTACCCAGAACCATACATACCAAATGCCAAAAGGGAACCTTTAGAATACGAAAAAGTAGCATATGCCAATTTCAACATTCCATTGCCTAAAGATTTAAGCAAAGATGATGAATACTTAGTCATGTGTTATGTCAGTTTGTTGCAAAGAAGTTTGAGCTTTTTCCAACAATGGGACGTTGAAGATCCAAAGGAGAGATTACCTACAAGTTACTCATTCATCATGACCACTGATTGGATGACCATTATTCCAAGATCCAAGAGTGTAGCTGAAGTTGAATTTGAAGAAAAAAAATACACTTTGGGAACAAATGCCTTGGGATACTTGCACATGTTGTTGTTTAAGGAAGAGCAAAAAGAACTTTACGAAGGTATGTTAGCCAAGAAGGACTCCACACCGGTTGAAGACTTCCTATTGAACTGTGGGTTCCCAAATAACTTCAGTGCTGCTCCAGCTGAAAGTGATTATTAATATATAATTTTATATACACATATTGTATTATGAAAGCTTAAATTGCGGTTATTTTTTATAGAATTGGAAATATGATGCCAGTAAGATGGGAAATACACAGAGTGGATACTTTGAATGTAATGAAACACGAGGATATACTTAATGTATTCAGAAACTCTCAATGATGGTCTATTATACCATATTGGTCTGTAAAAACACTTCAGCATGGGTTCAAGAAAAAAAATCATATGCCTACCCTTCAAGAGTACTACATTCCAGTGCATACAAGCATATTGTGTACATTGTAAAACCTGTGAGAGTCTATTCTCCTGTATATTCCCCCGTATACCACTGCGGTAGCACAAACTCGTCTGCATCTTATCGCACCCAGTCACGTTTTATCATTTTGGGTCACGTTTTACTGCATTACGTCACGTGCGTTGCTCTCTATATCTTCCTACTTTTTTTCCACCCCAGAATCATCAAAAAACGAAAGCTGATTGGTGTAAATTCTTATACTGCGCGTAGGGGTAAACTCACGCCCCCAAACTTACCCGAAACGTGTTTTTTGCCTAGTATCCCATACAAATTTCCTTCCCACCGATAATTTTTCATGCTTTCTTTTTTTTTTTGGTGAGGCGTGAAAAAAAAATTTTCTCTTAGTATTTTGTTCTAAATCTTCACTATAGGAGTAAATATATAGTATGAATTTGCAATTTTTAAAAAGAATTAAAATCATATATTAACCAATAAATTGTAAATCACATATAAATTTATTAAGAATAATGGCTCAATCATTCACATCTATTGTTAAAGCTGTATCATACATCAACAGCACCCCATCTTTAAAGAAGGTTGTTTTACCTTTATCTGAAGGATTCAAATACTTATCTGGTTACAGAGAATTAGGATTAAAGATGAACGACTTGATCCATGAAGAAAACGATATCACCGAAACTGCTTTGAGAAGATTACCAAAGGATCAACAATATGACAGAATCTACAGAATTGTTCAAGCCCATCAATTAGAATTAACTCACCATATCTTACCAAAAGAAAAGCAATTGAAGGCTGAAAATGATGACAACTATTTATTACCATACTTGTTAGAAGCTGAAGCTGAAGCTATCGAAAGAGAACAATTAGACAACTTAGAAGTTAAATAAGTTATTTGAATATGAATAAAAAAAGAAAAGATAAATAAACACAAAGACACAATATATGATTGTTGTTTTGAAATATTCTAAACCAAAAAAAAAAAAAACACATTAAAAGAACTATTTATTATTTTGTAAAAAAAGCAAAATAAACTCTGATAGAATTAGTGATTGCAAGACATTGCAACCAATGCTATTTGTTATTTATAATTATATATTAGTATCAATAATTTGGATTATTTAAAATAAAATTACATATGAATGTGCTGAATGAATGTATAAAAGTTGTTTTTTTTTTTTAATTTAATTATTATCTTGTTTATTTTCATATATATACCTAATGTGTAGCTATTTAGACTTGAAAATCCATGCCATTAGTGATTGTCTTTTAGAAGTATCTCTTCTACGTTTTTCTTTTTTATTATTACCTTCAACTTTCTCGGTATTATCCTCATCATTGTGTGGTCTCAAAAACTTCGATAATGACTGTATACTCAAAGATTTTTTAATTTTTTTGTTATCATCAACATCATTGGCCTTCAAAGAAAGATTACTGAATGAAATTGAGCTTGATATTCTGCTTCTCAAGTTTTGTGAACTTCCTTTTTTTTTGTTGTTATCTACTTCAGATATAAAAGACTTCACTTCTTCTTGAGAGCCTGAAGAAGCTTGTTTTTTTTGAACTGTTGGAACAGATTCTTCTTCAAATGCCTGTAGATTCTTTTCATAGTCGTCAGGACACTTGGTTTCTTTATTTCCAGGCACTGTCAACGTTATATTTGATTCTGTGTCTGTGTATTGCCTTGAGTGCTTGGAAAATCTCTTGCGTTCATCATCTAGCATGGTATGGCGATCATGGCCAGAAATGTTATTATCCAATATTGTTCCAGAGTCAAATCCGTTGTTGAAGTTGATTTGAGTAATTGTTGAAATACTAGCTTGTTTTTTGTAGTTTTCTTCAGCCAAATACAACTTAAGCTGTTCATCTTCATCATTTGCAAGGTCTAGTATCTTCAAGTCCTCCAAATCTTTGCTGATATCATACTCCTGGGATCTGAAATTAAACGGAGTATTCAAATTACCACTACTGCTCTTTTTGGCTACACCCATCTTCCCATTGCTCTTCTTTTTCCCCATTGTTGCATACTTACTGATTACCTCAGAAGCCAGAGGGCTCAATCCTGAAATGCCCTCTTGTGCCTTCAAACTATTATAAATATCTCTCTTGTCCGTACTCAACCCTGAATCCCCTGAGTTTGCTGAACTTACTCTTGATGATCCTTGAGATGATCCTGTTCCGTTTGCCGTGCCTGAAGAAGCACTAGGTGAATATGGTATACCGAAGTTATGATATCTTTGGTGAAAGTTGTTTGTATGCTTAGTTCTTCCTATGCTTCTGTTGGTGTTTGTATTATTCGTTGTTGATGAAGTCATAGCTAAAGGAGATGATGATGCTATGGCTGTTGTTGGTGTTGATAATGTCAATCTGAAAGATGAAGATGACAAATTAGATGTAGCTGATGATGGAGTTATAGATCTGTAGCTATTGTTGGAGATGTGTCTTACAGTCTTGCTGTTGTTCATACTATTTGTGGATGTCTTCTCTGGCACTCCATAAGACATTCTGTTTTTCAAAGGACTGCTATTGTTAGACCCAGAGTTGTTTTCGTCTTCTTCCTCAACCTCTATTAACAGATCATTGTTCTTGCTGGTCCCTGTATTACAAGGCTCATTTACCAAATCTTGTTGAACAGTTGAATAATTGTTGTCCCAATACTTTTTGATTTGATCCTCCGAGGTAGTATTGCTTAAATCAAGCCAATTTCCATTCATGCTGGTAAAATCATCCTCGATTGTGTTAAAAGAAAGCATTTCTGTTGGAGCACTTTCCGATCTTTTATGTCGTAGGATACTCTCTTTTTTGGATTGTGTAGTATTACTTTGCTGTATGTATTTCTCAGCATTATCAAAATCTATAACAGGGCTATTGTTACTTAAGCCGTTTTTATTACCTGTATTGATGAATTCAGGTAGACTGGAGTTGCTGTTTTTTCTATTATTAATGCTTGGTAAAAAATCAAAGTTGTTATCTCCAGACAAAGCAAATGATCTCTTATGTCTATGTCTCTTGTTGAAAGACGGGTTATTACTAGAATCAGTAGAAGCACTCATTGAATGTACTGCTGGTGTGTCTTGACTGTTATGTGTTATAATACAATCTTTAAAAGAAAAAAAAATGTTTAGTTTATGTATCCGAGATGAATTGTATAATCAAATACCCATTCAATGGCTGTGTATCAACTTGTTTTGACTAATCAATCTCTGTGTTTCAACTTGTTTTGACTAATCAATCTCTGTGTTTCAACTT
>ERZ794949.106-NODE-106-length-31798-cov-149.894591_pt1 | contig 31798 bp, 21 predicted proteins | sample MGYA00511363_ERZ794949 | MGnify/ENA primary metagenome ERZ794949 (study PRJEB30137, sample SAMN04331402) | food metagenome | isolation source: T1 must sample point D1 replicate B | place: Australia: South Australia ...
GAGTTTCCCTAAATGCACTTGACACTATAAACTCCTTACAACCGACCCAAATTCTCCTAAAGACTATTGACACTATAAACTCCTTATCACCGACCGCATTGCCCTAAACAAACCCATACGAACTTCTCACCACGGAGCTAATTTCCACAATGGTAATTAAAACAAACACGTGGGACTGAATAAAAAAAAAGCAATATTAAAAAAAACAACCAAAATCATGTACTTCTTTTTCGCAACACGGCTAATGGATAATTTTTCACCCCCCCTTTATTATAATTTTTAAATTTTAATACATTATTTATATACAGCGTTTCACGAGGAACCTTTATTATACAAGAATATAGAACGAAAATCCCCCATACTAGAACTAAAGCATTAATGGTACAATTCGGGAATTATTTAGCCAATAATATTAATTCCAGTTTTAGCAATATAGAAACATTTAATGTTGCTGAAAACTACATCCAATACAATTCTTTAAAAAAGATTCTTAAAAAAAATAAGGATACTTGGAATGATAATACCGAAACTGAGTTCATTGCAAATTTAGAAGGCAACTTGACCAAGATATATAATGTGGTTCAAAAAGAATACAAGCATATAGTCAACAAACTGAACAAGTTTGAAGATATCTCTGTTAGTTCTTTAGATGAAGATACAGACTTCGATTTATTAGAACTTGAGCTGAACAATTTGATTTCTAATCTGTATGATTTGGATAAGTTCATTAGATTGAATTATTCAGGATTTTTGAAGATTTTAAAGAAACACGACAAAACTTTACCAAAGTATATTTTAAAACCAATTTTTGAAATCAGATTGAATAATAAGCCTTTTTTCAAGACTTTGGAAAATTACGATTATATTGTCATCAAGTTAAGTAATATCAATGAAAAAATCAAAAACAAAGGTAACAAACCTTCTTATGATAAACAAAACAGTTCTGCTGGTGGTAAACAAACCAACTTTGTTAGACAAACTACTAAATATTGGGTTCATCCAGACAACATCACAGAAGTGAAGCTTAGAATTTTGAAAAATTTGCCTGTTTTAGTTTTTAACCCTGATAAAGAATTCAATAAAGCTGATATGGCAATCAGTTCCATATACTTTGACAACGAAGATTTGGATTTATACTACGGTAGATTGAGAAAAGACGAAGGTGCAGAAGCTCATAGAATAAGATGGTATGGTGGTATGCAAACAAATACTATTTTTGTTGAAAGAAAGACACATAGAGAAGACTGGACTGGTGAAAAGTCCATCAAGGCCAGATTTTCAACAAAAGAAAAAACTGTCAATGATTTCTTATCTGGTAAATATCAATTAAATGAAGTTACCACTCCTAATCAATCTAAAGAAAATATTCAATTGAGTAAGGAAATTCAATACTTCCATTTGAAAAACCATTTAAGACCTGTCGTTAGATCTTTTTACCACAGAACAGCTTACCAACTACCAGGTGATGCAAGAGTCAGATGTTCTTTAGATTCAGAATTGACTTTGGTTAGAGAAGATGATTTTGATGGCTATGATAGAACACATGGAAACTGGAGAAGAATGGACATTGGTATTGATTGGCCATTTGAAAACCTACCTGAAAAAGATGTTGAAAGATTTCCTTATGCTGTGCTAGAAGTAAAGCTGCAAACACAATTGGGCCAAGAGCCACCAACATGGATCAAAGAGTTGATCTCCAGTAACCTTGTTGAATCTGTGCCAAAGTTTTCAAAGTTTTTACACGGTGTTGCTACTTTGTTGCCAAATAAAATTGATCAAGTTCCATTTTGGATTCCTCAAATGGATGTTGATATTAGAAAGGAGTCTCCTAATGCACGCAAGCCTGCTCATAATAACCAAGAAAACTATGATTCTGCAAGAGGAAATGGTTACGATGAGGAAGAAATGGTTGGTGGATTTGGAAGTTATGGCTCTTTAAAGCCTGATGATATTGAAGATTTAGAAGAAGCTGAAAACTTCATCCCAACAACAGTTTCCAAGCAATCACCAAACGCATCCTACTTGAAAGAGAAAATAACTACTTCTAAACCTGGATCAGTACAAAGATATTTCTGGTCTGCTATTCATGGTATAGATGACTTTTTATATTCTGGAAACGAGTCTGTAGTTGTTACAACCCCTGATTCTTACTATACGACTGATATCAAACCTCCAAAGGGCAAAACCATATACGTACCAATAAGAATCGAACCAAAGGTATACTTTGCAACTGAAAGAACTTTCTTGTCATGGATTTCAATAATATTAACTTTGAATTCCTTGAATTTGATTTTGTTGAACTATGGTACCAGAGCCAATATGATTAGTAGTTTAGGTTTTACAATCTGTTGTATGTTCATGTTGATTTGGGAAACATACATATATTTGAAGAGATGTGTTGCTATCAGAATGAAATGGAACATTGATGGTATCTTTGAAGACAAGATAGGTGTAAACAGCATAGTGGTATTATTGCTATCCAGTTTTGTATTTGGTTACTTTGTAAGTTTATATAATCAATGATCAACTTCAAGCTTATTGCTCAACATCGTCATATTGGTACTTTTTATATATACTTATACATACATATTTTTTAAATTTTGAAATTTGATCAAATCTTAACACGTGAAGCTCTCATCGTTCATTTTACAAATCCAAGAAAAACAAAAAATTCACTCATTGAAAACAGAAGCAATAAAACCCAAAAGAAACACCTCCAAAATTCAATAGGTTCATCAGGGTTCAAAATCGAGTGCTGAATTGGCCTTTTTTTTTAGTAGTACTAGATTGTATCTGATTATATAATGTCTGATATGTACACAGCAACAGAAAGCTGTGACTCTTTAGGGCCTTTAAAAACTCATCTAGAAATGATTAGACTAGAGTTGTTATTTAAAAAATATAGTCAAAGAAAGACATATCAATACATCAAGGTTGTTATAGCTCATGTTCAGCGAAAGTTTTACCACAGAAAACTCATTGTATGGGCATTGATGGATTTGATTGACAGTCTCATAACAAAGGCATCAAATAGATTCAATCTATACAGAATTATGCACACACTATCCATTGGTATTTACGATATGGGGTTTGTTTTTGCTTTTTGTGACTTGGCAGTTGAAGCTGGGTGCTGTGTTTTTACTGTTATAAGAAATCACAAAAAGCTCTTGTCAAATGAATCTTGTAAAAATTTCAAAATGATTGATTTTTTAAATGAACTTAGCAAATTTTACACATACGGAGAGATTAAAAGAACGTTTACAGATGAGTTACGTTTGCCATGCAGGGTTGAAGCTGCTATTAAAAATTTGTCATCAATTGGTTCTAAGAGGAATAGAGATGTATTTGTAAATTTGACGTCTGATGATGAAGAGATCATAGAAAACAAATATATTTATTTACCCTCTTTTATTTATAAAAGAAACAAGACATTTATAAAGAATAAATTTGCACAAGATGATTTGGACAGTACATCAAACACATTGAACAAAAATGACAATCAGCAACGGTCTTCAAAGGAGTTATCACCGCAAGCGAGGTTTTCCGAAGAGACAGAAAATCTATCAGAATCTGTTGAATTAAACAAGCCATTAATGGAGTTGGAAAATGATGACTCGAATGCTGCCAATAATTCAGGTTATCAAATGACCCCACCTTTAAATACTGGTAAAGAATCAAAACTATTTACTGAAAGTGGGAATTTATTGACATCAAAGAAAAATGTTATGGATGAAAGTCAGCCAAAAACCAGCTATAGTGAGTTTTATGACAGGAAAAAACACGAGTTATTGCTAAACAAACCTGAAAGCAGCAATGTTCAAATAGTAGAAGAGGTTAAAGCAGTTTTTGCTAAAGGACATGTGAACCAAGAAAAGAATGATAAATTGTTTGCAACCTTGAATAGGTTATTAAAAATGAAAAACTCAAAAACCAAAAAAAAATTTAGCATTATGGAAGTAACACTAGATGACCAGAAGTTTAAAATAATTGAGCGATTGGGTGCTGGTGGGTTTGGAGTTGTATATTTGGGAGTTTTGCCAAACACTAGTACCTTTAATATGGGTTATAAGGCTATCAAAATACAAGCTTCCAATTCTGATTGGGAGTTTTATATTAATAAAATTATAGCATATAGGTTGAAAAAACTACTTAGCGATAAATCTGTTAATTATCAAAATCGATGCATGTATCAGCAATGTGCTAAAAGTTTGGTGAAAATTGACAAAGCAATTTCCTTTGGTGATCATTCGATTCTGATAATGGATTTTGTATCATCAGGTACATTGCTTGAGTTATCAAATTATGTGAAATCAGACAAAAACGGATTAAATAATGAACAGTCAAGAGATATCATAGCAACTTTTTTTACTCTTGAACTAATGAAAATTATAGCATGTATGCACAAGATTGGTATCATTCATGGAGATCTAAAGGCAGACAATTGCATGATCACAAACCTTGGTAAAGAGTCGATCGGCCAGATAGATTATGATAAAGACATAAGTTTTTTAAGATTAATTGATTTTGGTAAAAGCACTGATATGAATTTATTCAAAGACAAGAACAAGAAGTTTATACACAACTTGAAAGTAACAGATGATCAGGATTGTCCTGAAGTCAGAGAAAAAAGACCTTTTAACTACGAGATTGACTACTATGGAATAGCTGCTATTGCTCATACATTACTTTTTAATGACTACATTGAAAATAGAATGATGGTAGTTGATGGTCATAGAAAGTACTCTATTAAAAAAAATATACCCAGAGCAAGTAGAGATGTATGGAACGGCTTTTTTGAGGTTTTCTTGAACAGTGCCATTTCAAATGAAGGATTTGACTTACCATTTATTAATCAAATGGATGTTTACATGAATATATTCAAACAAAAACTTCTTGTTAATCCCAAAACAAGCGAAGTACTAGAGAAAGTTAGAGTCACTTTATTAGAGGAAAAACATCACAACAAATTAAATTAGGAATCATGCGGAATACTTGAGTCCAAAAAAATACAAACAAAAATCACTATATAAACAGTTGAACTGTATATTTCTGAATACTGTAAATATACTTTCAGCCGAACTTACATTATCGTCTTCTTTATTGTATTTGCTTGTAAGTGAATTTCTTTTTATTTTTTATTTTTTTCAAAACTAAAATATATATAAGTTACTTATTGTTCCCTTTGAATAGCACTAACGATATCATCAACTCTCAACAACATACATGAGGCTTCAATACTAGTTTTCAAGGTTTGTTGCTTAATTAATTCTGGTTCCCAAATACCGTAGGTTTTCATATCAACTATTTTACCAGCTTCTCCATCAATACCATATGTAAGTTCACCGTTAGCATGTTTAGCTCTCAACTGAGATAACAATTTGATTGGGTTACCACCAGAGTTTTGAATTAAAGTTCTTGGAATACATTCTAAAGCATCGGCAATAGCTTGGTATGGCCATTTTTCAATACCAGTCAAGGCTTCAGCTCTCTTTCCTAATTCAACTGACAATGCCATTTCAGTGGCACCACCACCTGGGCATAAATATGGAGAAGTCAATATGTTTCTGACAACAGCCATTGAATCTTCTATATTTCTCATCAATTCATTCAAAATATCTTTGGATGGACCTCTTAATAAAACGGTACACGCCTTTGCCTTTTCAGATTCATGAATATATGTGTAGTACTCATCACCGATTAATTCAACTTTAAATTCCTTGGCATCAGTACCTATGTCAGATTCTTTCAAATCATCGATTCTATTGACGATTGTAGCACCAGTTATTTTTGACAATCTATTCAAATCAGATTTTTTGACTCTTCTCAAAACAGATACTCCTCCTTTCATTAAATAGTGTTGAGCTAAGTCAGAAACACCCTTTTCAGTGATAACAACATCTGGTTTGAACTCCAAGATAGATTCACATAATTTAACAACTTGTTCTTCTTCAATTTCTAGATATCTGTTCCAATCGCTTTCATTTGTGATTTCTATATTTGTTTGGGATTCCCCCTTTTTATATTCTAATGGGCAATCAAGTAAAATAATTTTAGGTTCTTTAACGTGTCTTTTCATGGATGGATGAACAACATCTTTATTCAAAATGGACCCCTTAATCAATTTACTTTCGGAGACATCTCCACCTACAATCTTTTCGACCTTGATGTATCTTTTAATATCTATAGTTTCATTAACATCATCCTTGATTAATCTAACAGCATCCAAACTCAGTCTACACAATTCATCATTGGCATAGTAGTTCATGTATTTGGTACCTAGAGACGACTTGATAAGTTGGATCATGATTTGATCATTTTCAGTATCGATTTTGTTACTGATTTGTTTTAAAATATCTAAAGAGTCCTTTAAGCACATTTTCAAAGCCTTATTGATAACTACTGGATGGATTTTTCTTTCTAATAAATAATGACCACCAACAATAGATAGAATTTCACCAGTCAATAAAATAACAGAGGTTGTACCATCACCTACTTCATCATCTTGGGTCTTGGCCAAGTCGATAATGAACTTAGCACCTGGTTGAACAACTTCAATTTCTCTTAAAATAGCATTACCATCATTGGTCAAAACTATACCTCCCATAGGATCCAATAAAAGCTTTAACATAGCTTTTGGACCTAAACATGTCTTGATGATTTCTGAAATTGTCTTTGCAGATTGAATGTTTGCTTGTTGAGCCTGTTGAGAATGAGTCCTGGTTTGTGCAGGGGTATTTATATGAACTACAGGGGCTTGCATAGTTTATACTTCTTGTTATTTTTTTGGGGGTTTAACTTCGAAATTTCTCTTATAATTTCAAGTCTGTTTAGTAAGTATCGTCGTTTTCAAAGATGAAAATTTTTGTAATGAAGTTGATGCCATTTGCTAGCTAAGCTGGAAAAAAAACACACACACAGGAGAAATATGTCGGATATAACTCCTTATAGGCATACTAATTTTTTCAACACACGTGATTTATATCCGTAATCGAATACAGTAATGTCGAACATGACAACTGTAATAACTAGTCTAAATCAAGTGAGGAAGAGATTGGCATTTCACCAGTACTAAGTTGCACCCATAGCAGTTAATTGAGATATGGAAAATATCGAAACTTCAGTCATATATCATAAAGAGAAAGACAAAAAAAAAAAACGAACATAATATAAATTTCATTTTGTAAAAAAAATGTTACATGTTATTTAAACTACATATGACATGGTTATTCCACCATATTAAAGGTGAAGGCAATTATAATAATTAAACTACAAATCTTGTTTTTTATTTTATTTTTTTTTTTGGAATAAAATGTTTGCTAAATAGAGGCAAATATCTCAAGAATAGCTTCTATTTCGGTTTCATCCAGTCTTGTATCACATTCTTCAATTATGGTGAATATCTCAACCATACTTTTGGGAGTTGTATTCATAAGTTGTAATTTCTCCCACTTAAACAATTTTCCGTTTGTTTTTTCATTCAATGCTGTTAGTAACTCTATAAATTTTGTATCATCGTATTCTGGCATGGTTATTGGATTCCAATTGGTATTATCATCTACTGAAGTAGTTTTATTCTTAGAAAGATAAGAAATTACCCCCGATACCACTTTTCTATGTTCATATGGAAGCTTGGCTCTCCTTTTCTTTTGTTTATCTTGAATATTCGTGTTGTCTTTTGGGGTCATTTCATGAACCAGATGCTTAAAAACTTCATAATCAGTCAAACTTGCTGATCTTACTTCTTCAATTTTCATTTTTTATTTTTTTAGTGCTTCAGTTATGTGAATGTTTCAAAACAAATCTTTATATACAGATTCTTTTGGTCTTAAACGTCAAGAACTGAACTTTGTTGTTAACAATTTCGCTGCTGAAAGAGCCTTGAATGTTCAAACTTTCACTCAAGCAAAAAAAAAATAAGTAAGAAAAAAAGAAAAGTTGGATTTGTTCGGGGATAACAGTTTATGATTGTCACGTGATTGATTAATGATTAGCTGTCCATAAAGTATATATGAAAATATAGTCTTAATTGTGATTTAAATTTTGATGCATATTGCTAAAAAAAATATATATAAATATATTATAAGAACTAAATAAGTAGTGATAAACACCAGCATAATAGACTAATTACAATTTTTTTTCCAGTGAAATTTACTCCAGCAGCTTCGCCTTTTTCTGCCTTTGTACTAGATGATGTAGTAGCCACGGAGCTACTAGATGAAATTATGTTATCAATAACACTGGATGTTTCAGAAACAGTAAAGGATGCAGAATAATCTAATTCGGAAGAGCTTGCGGATGATAGTGAAGAATCAGGTGACTGTAAAGCATCAGAGGTTGTTGAACTTAAAGTCCTGGTGGTAATGGAAAAGGAAGAGGATGCTGATGTAGAAGATGAAGAGGATTTAGAAGATGAAGAGGATTTAGAAGATGATGAAGATGTGGAAGAAGAAACAGATTTACTAGAAGTAGTACTTACCGATTCACCGTTGATTTCAATGTCTTCCCAGTCACCAGAGGTACCTTTATACGTATATTCTTCCCCACCACTATAATTTTCAATCTTCATGGACTGCACCAACATGCTGAATGGAGCATCTGAGTAATCAGTCTCACCACCAGCCCATTCAATTGTTCCCTCACTGTTTGAAGGATCACCACCAGCCCAAACACCAATAAAAACAGCCATTGGGGACTGTGGATATCCTTCTGAGCTATCATTACCAACTGTTCTAACCAATTCATCATCGATGTACCAATTTATAGATTCTTTGGTCCAATCAATTGTGTAGTTATGTGCATTTGAAAACAAATCAGTTGATGAATCACTTAAAGAGTCGTAAGCACCTCTGTCATATGTTGAGGTATTACCCTTTGAAAACCAATTTGTCTGCACTTGTGTTGTCTCTGTACCTATCCATTCAAGGTCTATTTCATCCAAGTCATCTGATTGCAGATAAACGGTCGATACAATACCTTTTCCAGCTGCAGGAACACATATGACCTCAATTTTACCAAAAAATATGTAAAATTTAGATTGTAAAGAAGGATTGTCGAATCTTTTGTTTAAAGTGAAATTTAAACCAGAACTTGTGTAATCTAAGGTACCAAGATCTGAATACTTTTCAAAATAGTCGTTAACATTTGCTTTATCTGAAAAATCGACACTTACAGTAGAAGTACTAAAAGCAGCGTCTGTGACTGTACAGCCTGTAGCAGTCAAAGGATCGCATTTAGTTGTAGCCTTTGTAAGTTGAATGAGGCTTTGTGAGAGTAGTAGTAGTTGTATGATATTTAGCATATTAGTGTTTTTTGGTTTATAGAAATTAGTAAAAGAAAAGTTTCTAAAATATATAGAAAAAATACACTGCTTTATATACCAAAAATTTAAAAGCTAATTCAGTAATTTGATGCATGAATATGTGCATTAAAAATTGTTCAGCATCCTGCATGAGATAAGCATAATTCGGAGATGTTTCATATTTATATGGCGTTTTGGCAAATTTTTCGGATCAAAAAAAAAACGGCCCCTAGAAGGGAAACGCTTCTAAAAATAACGTGAGAAGGTTACCTAAACGGGAAATCTTATTAAACAGACACGTGCAGTAGATATATCACGTGAATTTTATTAATTTTAATTTTTTTTTTTGAGCCTACTCAGTTTGTACACGAGACATTACATTATATCCGAGTTTACCAAAAAGGGAAAAACTCGAAATGACATCTCTCAGCATATCAATTATACGGAAATATGGGATCCATTAACCATTGTAAAGCGTCTTAAAAAGTATCCACCACAATTGATGATTTTTACCCCGTCTAGTAATAAAGTCATTACTACACAAGCGCCTGAAGTCATTTTTGAAAATGGACTGAGGAAAATCAAACCACATTTCGATATAAGAACATGTGCAGTGAAAGGCAGATTTTTCACTAGAACGCTTCTAGATATTTTAACGTCGGAGTTCAGAAGTAAAACAAGAGAGGAGTATACTGAAGAGATCCTTTCTAAGAAATATAAGATATATGTTCACTACAAAAATAGCGAAATCATAGAAAAGCAAGAAATCGATCCGAATTTTACGAATGAAATTTCAGATCCTGAACAAATTTTAGCTTACAAATTTAAACAAAATGATGCTTACACAATTTCATATCACAAACATGAACCGTTTTGTTTGCAATGGACAGAGGATGAAGTTACAGATTTTGAAAATAACTTGATTTGTGGTATTGATATTTTGGCCAACGAAGACGATTATATAGTCATAGACAAGCCTGGAGGAATTATTGTTCATCCAAGTGCTTCGTATTACGACAACTCCATAACAAACGTTTTGTTTCATAGTACCGGTAGCAAGTACTACAGCACATTTAGACTTGATAAGGTTACCTCAGGTGTATTGGCTTTGGGGAAGAGCTCTGCAGGAGCTAAAAAATTTCATGAAAATATACAGAACAAGAACTGCTTTAAATATTATCTAGCCAAAGCCAAAGGTAAGTTTCCAGGTAAACCTATTGGATTAAGCAAATTTATAGAACTATCTAATAATAAAAATGCTAAAGGTAATGACCAAGTGGATTTCCCAATGGACTCGGCTGTTATAGAAACTTCACCGATATATCAAATAGATACAAAGAGTGAATTTCAACATGGGTTTTCTGAACCTAAGGAAGCTGAATCTCATTTTCAATTGATTGCTTATGATAGCATCAAAAATGAATCATTAGTATTATGCAGACCAATATCCGGGAGACAACATCAGCTAAGAATTCACTTGATGAGGTTAAATCACTCAATTCCTGGAGATTTTATTTATGACATAGAATCATCCTACTATCCAAAAAAAATTAGTTTCATGAAGGAAGTACGTGACCATAGGGTGACTTATCCTGATATTTCAGTTTTGGAGCCAAAATTTGTTGAGTTTCGTGAAGAATTTATTGATCTTATTAATGATAATACCGATGCTATTCCAGTGCCATGTCCTGATTGTGGTCAAGAGGAGTATACAGAGCCTCCAGTTGAAGAAATGAAAATATTTTTACATAGTTTCAGATACAGAATTGTAGAAGAAGATGAAGACAAGGCTGATTTGTGTTTCCAAACAAAAATGCCAAAATGGGCTTTAGAGTTTAAAGAATAAATATTATTATATATATCAACTTAACATTGTTTTGAAATGTGTATTTCAATATTGTCAATATATCCAAAATGTGAAAGAAAAGTAATAAGCTACATTCGTTTTCTTTAAAACTATAGTTAAATAAGACTTCTAGGCAATGGTCTAAAGACCCTAATTTTCCCTTTTGTCATGTTGTCAAAATTTCTACCAACTATAATAACTTCTCCATTTGAATCAACAGTAATACACTTGAAGGAGTAATTTTCTTCATCCACATTACAAATAACAAGACTTTCTAACTCTCCATCAACATAATCACCATCCTTAATAACTAAAATGTCACCTAGCTGAATTCTTGTATCAACATTCAATTTTCCTTTAGTAGGATCAAACTTCAAAATGTTTACACCAAAAGTTCTTTTTGCTAAAACTTGAACAAAATTATTTTTTTCTAATAAACTGTCAACCCAGCTTACAGAGTCAGAAAATTGGGTTTTGTTACCAACGCACTTCATGGCTACCTTTTCTAAGTTTGAAGTCACATCAGATAACTTTACAAGGAAATCTTTTTCTTTAGGATAAGTCTGAGTGAATATTTGTTCAACATATTTTAACTCAGATTTATCTTTGTTATAAATAACCTTGGCATCTAGGCATGAGCAGTCCTCAAGCAATAAACGGATTGCTACAATGCTCAAATTTTCCCCTATGATATCTAAGTTAATATGATGCACTTCTTTTTGAGCAAAATATTTTGGCAATTTCCCATCAATAGTCATAATCACTGACTCTGGAATGTGGGTTTCTTCCAACAACCATTTCTCATGGCTCACAAAATTTATGAGACAAGCATTATAGTACTTTTTTTTTAGAGAGCTTTCTAACTCAAAATCATTGTGAGACTCTTTAAAATACCAAAAGTCACCTTTTTTTAATTCTTGCTCTTCAATATTAAAGTCAGGTATTAAACTATTCATTAAAACACTTTGCTTATTTAACTTAACTTCGTCAACATTTAATAAACTGCTTTTACCACTGTTTACAAATTCTTGTTCTAAGTTTGTTTTGACAGGAATATTGGCCTGTGGAGGTTTGGAAGGAACTGGAGGTGGAGGGGCAAAGGTGTGAGTTTGAGGTTCATCAAAAGGTACCTGTGGAGGTACTGTTTCAGATGGTATTGGTGGTGGTGACAACTTTATAGATGTCTTTGGCACTGGAATTTCTGGTGACTCTTCAGATAATGAAGAAGTGCCGGCTGTGTTTATTTTTGAAACTGGAGCCAAAGTTTCTTTTCCAGCAGATGAAACATGTTTTGTTGCAGATGGTGTAGCTTTGCTTATCAAAGGCACATTTTGAGTTGGTACAGGTGGAGGTGATGTTTTATTCATAGGAGGTGTCATGGATGGCACAGGTGGAGGTGGTGCCGTCTTGTTCATGGGAGCAGTCATTGTTGGAACTGGAGGTGGTGCGGTTTTTGTCATGGGAGCAGTCGTTGTTGGAACTGGAGGTGGTGCGGTTTTTGTCATGGGAGCAGTCATTGTTGGGACCGGAGGTGATGCCGTTTTAGTCACAAGTGGAACAGATGGTATCGTTTTGGTCACAGGCTGATCCACACTGATAGCTGTACGTGGAATTTCAGGAGATTTATAAACTTGAGCAGGCTTTGGCTCGGAATCTAGCTTTGCTGGCAAAGCAGATGTTGTGACAGGTACAGCAGGCTTGACAGCAATTTCAGTTTCAGTTTTTGGATGAATTTCTGGCTCAACGTGAGATGGTTCATCTTCAACTTTTTGATCTGAGTCAACTGTAGCTGTTGAAGTGGCAATATTGGATTGACCATCATATGAAGCTCCTTCTTCAAGTTCATCAGAAATAACTGAATCTGGCAAACCCGCTTTACTATTAGCATTTTCTTCATCGACTTTCTGGCTTTCAGATTTCACACTTAATTCTTCATTAGTTTTTTGTTTGTTCAAAGTGTTTTTGAACGCATCAACATCCATCCATTCCCCTGTCATAATATTGAATTGTTTTTTAGTTGACAAATCTTCTATGTCTTTATTGTTCTCCTCCTCTACGGGTTCAATTGGATCATAGGTAGGTTTTTTATCTGGAAGAGAAACTGGGATTCCAAAAGGATTAAAGCCCTTTCCTCCTTGTCTTCCAGCTCCTGAAAGACGAGCCATTCTTTCAATCAAGCTTTGTTTTTTAGCATTTTCAGATGATATGTCTTCTTCTAGGTTGGCATCAGCAGAAGTTTCTGAGTCATCTGTTTTATTTTCTTCTTTTAAATTGGAGCCAGATAAATCTTCATTGTTAATGTCAGCTTCTTGCCCTTCATGGGATACTTCTTTTTGGCTGTCTTTTTGACTGTCTTTTTCTTTTTGCAATAACTCTTCTTCTTGTTGTTTTAACATTGACGCAATTCTATCTCTTATGGACATTTCTGGCACTACCGGTGACTCTAAATGTTCATCCACAGAGCTACTTAAGACTTCTACAAATGATTTTGGGAACTTTCCTGATCTAATTTCATTAGTTCCTGGAATAGTATATTCACCAATGTAGTGTTCGTCGTCAAGAGATTCCTTAACATTTATAAGTTGATTTTTTTCAAAAGACAATTCATTTTTAGAAACATCTCCTTCAAATAATTCTAAAGATATAACATCAAACATAGTCGTAGCTTTTTATATAATATAAGTTTGGTTTTAGGTTCTTAAATTTGTTAACAAATGTCTGTAATTTGATAAACACTGTTTAAAGGGGGATTTAAAAAAGCGTTTGAAAATACAACTAAAAAAAAGCCCGATACCAAATTGCATCTCATGGGTGAATAATTTTTTTTTTTTAAAATTTGAATTCATCGACTATAACTGAAACTTTCTAATTGAAGTCCCCAAACAAGGGACGTTACCATCGACTGAGCTTTAAATAGTTGAACTTAAGAAAGGCAATTTATTCTTTGCTTGAAAGACAAAAAAAAAATAGATATAAAACATGTCAGTTACGAATAGATTTAGGACAACAGCAAGTTTTCAAAAATTAAAGAATTTGTATAATGAGCATTTTGGATATGTTTCTACACTGCGAAAAACACCTTTATATTCGGATTATTTGAAACTCTGTAAAGTTGGAACAGAAGAAAGTATTGATACAAAAGTTGAAACCATTTCTGATTTGAAGATAGAGAAATTCAAGGAGAATCTTGGCTTTAATCCTGAGGAATTAACGGCTGACGAAAAACAAGAATATGAGAAAAGATTAGAACTTTTTGATTATTCACGATCGATTTATCGTAAAAAACTGGATTATTCAGAAGAGGGAGTATATTCACCAGATTTTTTCAGAGGTGTTAAACAAGTTGATCGTGATCTAAGTACAAATCTCAATCCCACAAAGGATAGTATCTATAAATCAGAAATCTACCACAATGCAGCATACATTCATATGAAGAAAAACTTAAAGATACCTGGAAAGATCGAAATTGATACAAATTTTAAAAATAAGTGGATTAAAGACTATTTTCAAACCACAGACACTAGCTCGTTTTTGCTAAACAATTTTGAAGGATTTACTTTCCAAAACGATGACTACGAATTTTGGCGATCCGATAAAAAACATTCTTACTTGAAAACACTAGTTCCCCACGATAGACTGTTCTTATTTTCCAAGATAAACTATACATTTAAAGGTGAATATATAAGTGTGAAGTTCATTCCTGACTTTCATCCTGAGGTTTTTTTGTTTAAACGGAGCTCCCCATCTGTTTCCATAGGATATAAACACTACGGACTGAGGTCATCCACACTGATGAAAACGGAGAAAATCTTCAGAAGACTTCTTTGGAACGAATATAGCTCTTTAAGGAAAGAATACAAGATCGACATTCCAGAATTCTATTCTATGTTAGGAAGACATGAAATTATGCCTGAAGGCTTTGCAAAAAAAGGACATTATATCATACAATTGAATAAAACCCTTGAGGAAACTACGGAAGAGTTACCTAAGGTAAGAGCTGAGATGAAAGAAGCCATAACAATGGTATCTAAACTGAAATGGCTGGATCTATTCCTTGAATGCCAACAGTCAAAATTCACTCCTGGTGAGATTGGTGCTATCAATAAGTGCTTGAAAGCTCACAAGTCCCCTGCCTTTCTTATGTATACACAAAACGATACTTAAAAAAAAAAAATCACTATATATTGATTAAGTATTATAAAGCTTGAGCAAATATATCCATTATGTAAGAAATCCAAGTATTTTTTTTGTTAAAAATCCAAGTTTTTTGTATAAATGCTATATGAAATTACATTTATTTGGACTTTTTTCCTTTTGCTGTGTTTGCTTCATCTTCTTCAAGAAGACGTTTCATTTCTTCTTTTTTCTTCAATTTAGCTTCTTGTTTGGCCTTTTCTTCCAATTTCTTTTTGCTTACTGTTGCTGCTCCTTGTTCCCATAGCTTTGCTTCTTCTTCCTCTTGCTGCTGTCTTTCTTTAACTTGCTTATTTATTTCTTGTTGTCTCTTTCTTTCTCTTCCTTCTTTTTGCTTAGAAGCTGATTCAGTGAAACGTTTACCCATTATTTATCTTATATCCTGGCTTTATGGTCCTTCTTGTTTAGCTAACTATCTTGTGAAATATAGCCAAATTTGAGTATACTTCTTCGCTTTTTTGAATTCATCATCTGAAAATTTTCAATCCAGTAAAAAAAAAAGGTGCAAGACAGAATTTTTTTTAGAGCGTCATCTTATAGCATTGGAATGGGCTAAAATGCGCAATCATTAGTTGTATTACAAGGAAGAAAAAAAACCAGTATCACAGTTTTAGGTTATTATTGGATCGAAATGGAATGATTTTGATGATTATAAGCGTTATTATCACTACTTCATGTATATATAACTATAGATATCTACTTCGTAAACAAGGAAATAACATCCTCGTCATGAAGACTATGAGTCAACCCACATTTTTGGGGAGAGTGTTTTGCCGAGGACCCCCAGACCATCGCGTACTTGAATTTTAAGCTGAAGTCTTTATGTATATGTGAGCAAACATCTTGGATTGTAGAGCCATTTCTGACTATCAATGGATCGTCAAATGATGGTTTGACACCTCTTTTCTTTGTGTAAACTCTGTTAATGTTCAATTGATACCATATTTCATCCTTCAAGTCTTGTAAACCTAAGCCTTCCTTACATGACATTACAACAGTTTGAGGTTTTCTTGCTAGTTTATCAACTTCCTCAAGAGAGACAGCATCGACTTTGTTGTATGCATATAGACACTTGATGTATGAGCAGAAATTTCCGTTTAAAACATCAATAAAGTCATCAGATGTACATGTTTCATCTCTGACAAGCACATCACAATTGTGTATTTTGTATTCCTTTAGTAACATTCTTATCATTTTCTCGTTTAAATCAGTAATATCAGAGTTTGGTGGTTGGGTGAATGTGATCTTTATACCACCAGTTTCTTTCTTTTTGAAGTATATGTTGGGTTTTTGTTTATTGATTCTTATTCCTACATTTTCAAGTTCTCTTTCTAAAGACACTCTTTGATGTTCAGATTTGGTTGAGTCCAAAACCATCAAAATTAAATCAGCGGTTCTGATGGTACTCATAATTTGTCTAGATCTACCTCTAGATTTATCTTTACCACCGTTATTTGGAATTAAACCTGGTAAATCAACAATTTGACATATTTCTGATCCATTGTTATCTTTCAAAATACCTGAAATAGCAGTCAGTGTTGTAAAAGTATAAGCACCTGTTTCGGACTTGGTGTCAGTTATAGTACCTAACAATGTGGATTTACCAGCAGAAGGGTAACCACACAAAACAACTCTAAAACCTCTTTTGGCGACTTCAAAACCTTGAGTTTTTCCGGACTTTGAGTTTGCTTGTTCTTCTTGGGCAATTAATTCTCTAGTAAGTTTAGCATGCTGAGCTCTAAGCTTACACAAATGAGCTTCAGTTGCTTTGTTTCTTTGAGTTCTACTCATTTCCAACTCAATGTCAGAAATTCTTTCCAAAATACCAGCAGCCATTTTTAATTTTTTTTTAAAAGTTTACTCTATAAGGTGTTATCTGGGGGGTTTATTTATATATATTTATATATTCCATCGCCACTTAATTTAATTGAGGAAAATCATGAAGAGATTGATATTACAATGAAAATTTTTTTGTTGTTTTGGTAGCGAATAATTATTAAAAAATTAAAAAAAAAAAAAACGAGGCTACAGGGATTCGAACCCTGATGCTTAGATCCGTAGTCTAAAATGCTGCCATTACATCATAGCCCCGTTTTAATAAAAAATTCACCGTTTGTCTATTAGACTAACAGGCTTCATAATTTTTAATTTATTTTTAAGGTTTGGTTAATATCTCTCAAAAAAAGTCACGTGCAAAACCGCTACAAATTTATTGATCTTGGTAGACATATTTTTCAAGTAGTGTTGTTTTCTTATAGAATTTTTTTTTTTCCCTCTATAGAATATTGTGGTCGAAATTGATTATAATATAGGTAGATTTATATTCCATAAAAACACCAAATAACATACCAAATATAACACTGTTTTAGAAATTTCCTTTTTTTTTTCTTTTTTGGGTTTTGTGAAGACATATCTAATTAGTGGTAATTGATAGTCATTTAGGGTTTATTCACGTTTGTTGAAGATATATAAATAGATCGATATTATTAAACTAAATTTATTATAAATAAAAAAAAATGTCATTTTATGGAAACAATACTCATAACGGTGGTCAGCAGTATTCATATGGAACAGAGCAATACGGCAACAATGGTCAGTTTTATGGAAACACCGCACAAAATCAATACTCATCTCAATATAACACACAAGGCCATATTCCTACAATGAACCAAGGCTCATCGTTTATGCAACAAGGCTACATGTCTGCTGCAACCGATTACTCTATGGCTAATTCTGCTCCAGGAATAACAAGAAATCCAGACGAAGTTCTACCAGAAGGTTTACTGAATGCTTTATCAACAAAGGGATACTCCGACGAAGTTTCCCTAATGGACGAGTTAGGCATTAACTTCGATCAAATATGGAATAATACAAAAAAATCTATTTTGATAAAAAATAAAGACCAACATCAAGCAAGCGATGAAGTTGATTTGGCTGGTCCTTTATTCTTTGTTATCTTATTTGGAGCTTTACTATACTTTTACTCAGGTAAACTTCATTTCGGTTACATATACGGTGTGGGAATGTTTGGTACAGTATCGATTCATGTCCTGCTTAAATTGATGAGCAACAACCATAATGCTTTGAATAACAATGCTAACAGCGACATCAGGGACCCACAATCAGAACAAGGTCTTTTCATGCTACAAACATGTTCGATACTGGGTTATTCATTTTTACCACTCTGCATTTTGTCAATAATAGCTATGTTTGTGAATTTGAACACAACATTTGGCCTTGCCATCTCAGCTTTTTCTGTTGTTTGGTGTGCTGTTAGTAGCTCTGGTCAATTCACCAAGTCTTTGAATGTACATAATGTTAGATTACTAGTTGCTTATCCATTGTTCATATTTTATTCGATATTTGCATCTATGGTCGTATTTGGTTAAGTCAAAAAAAAAAAACAAAACAAAAACAGAAACACTTTATATATTTGTTTGATCGTATAAACATCTCACTTTTCTCAAACCTATATAATATAGCTCCATTTCTATGCTATTAAATATACTGTTCGAATTAGGCTTATTTTCTAACATTTAATTATATACATACGCGTAAAGCGTAAAATTTTTTGAAATAGCTTGTATTTTTATAATACGCTTGAACAAAAACAGAGTTCATATTTTTCAATTTTTTTTAGTTTAAAATATTAAAATATTTGGATCAAAAAGAACATATAAACAAGGACCAAATAAAGGACATTTAGTGATATTCTAGTTTTAATATCAAAACAGTTGGTAAGTCAAGTTGAAAAGTGGAGGTTTTTTTTTCATATAGTATGACCAATTTATTAGAGAAATTTCTTAAAGAGAATAACGTCAGCAATAAATATACTGATGCGAAAGTATCGAACATCACGAGTAGCAATAAAGATGCAAATACTTTCTCGGAATTGATAAGTCACTCAGATAAATATGCAAGCTCCAACAAAAATGGGAGTTTGAATCAGTATTTCAACATATACAATAACAGATTAGCACATTTCAAGCCTAAAATCATCAAGAACACTGCAGCTACTTTTGGATCCGCTTTGAAGCCAACAGCCAAGGTCCTAGACATCCAACCAACGTTATTATCCCAATCAATAAAGCATGATCAGCCAAAAAATTCTATCAAACCAAACGCGCTTACCTTTGCTGTTGGAACCATTTATACAGAAATGAAATACAAACCAGATATTTTGAATCAAGTAAGTAAGGATATTTATGGGATGCCTGAAAACCCTTCTCACTATACTTTACAAAGCGAAACTGATAGTTCTGGCAACTCTGAAAACATAGAAGTTTTGCTTGAAGATGAAAGTGGTAGAATAGTATTGCGATTTGATCATATTGAAGCTCCTAAAGATATATTGGTCACAGGAGTTGTTGTAGGTATCAGTGGTTATGTTGATATTAATAACTGCTTGCAAGTAGTAGAATGCTGTTATCCAGAGAGTTTACCTGCTAAAGATTTGGATTTTGAAGCTGATGAAGAAAATTCAAAGGTTTTATTAGTCAGCGGATTGAATATCAATAAAGAAACCAATTTGGCACACATACATAACTTACAAGCATTTTTAGCTGGAACATGCAGTGCTGCAGCCTCTAGTGACAATGTCATATTTTTAGGTGATTCATTGACTAACTACAGTAATTTGAGCATATTAAGTGATTTGCTAGCAACAACTATCAAGTCAAAAAGTGTAACATTGATACCAAGTTTTAATGATCCTAGTGACAAATCTTTGCCTCAAAGACCAATCAATATGAAACTATTTGATAGAAAAATACAAATCAACTCACCAAACTTAGTATGCTCAGAAACCAATCCTTTATATTTAGCTAAGTACAACGCTATTTTAGAATCCGGAGACTCTATAAACGATATTGTGAAATATGGCAATTATGATGGTGTAGAATCTAGAAAAGAAATTTTGAAGGGATTTGTTAAATGGCAGAATCTTGTACCAACTGCTCCAGATACATTGAATATTATGCCTTACGACATAAATGAAAAACAAGACCCCTTTGTTATGAAAGATTCTTATCCAAGATCTTTGATTGTAGGAAATCAACCCGAGTTTATTAATTTGAACTATAAAGACGTTCAATTGATTGGTATTCCTGTATTTTCTAAAACACAACAAATAGTTGAACTTGATTTGAAGACTCTGGATTACAAAATCATACAATTATGAGCACTTTTTGAAAGTACATATATATGTGAAAAAATCTGATTTATATACAAGTTTTATAAGGTTTATCTATTTATTCCTCATCGTTAATTCTTGGTAACAATAAAATACCTTTTTTGTATCTTTTTGAATATACACTACCTGCTCCTAGCTTTGCAAAAGACAAAGCAAATCTCTCAGATGCAGGAACCTCTAAAGCACAGAATATTTTGTCTGTTATTTCAGGAACTATAGGACTAGCAAATATACAGAATATTCTAGCAACTTCTAAAGACAAAAACAATATCAGGTCTCTTTGTCTAAATAGTGTTTCATCTTTTATAGTCCAAGGCTCAGCATTTTGGAATAAAGAATTACCAGAGTTAAGTAATAGATTCAACTTTACCAAAACTTTTTGATATTCAAAATTTTCCATGCATTGCTCATAATTTTCATTCAGCCAATTTACATGAGATTCGATATCTTCCATGGCCTTTTTTATTGTAACCACTTCTTTGAATCCTTTGTCAAAGCTTTCGTACATATCTTGAGGTATTTTCCCGTCATTTTGATTGAATATAGGCTGCCAGTATTCGACAGCTATTCTTGGATCAAACTTCTTTGAAGATCTACTGATAAGATTACATAATTTGTTCACTAAGATAATATTTCTAGATTCAGAAACGTATTTGTCTGAGAAATTATTGTCCTCGTTTAAAGAGGAGTGACTTAGAACAGCCAATCTCATAGAATCAGAGCCATACTTCTCAATGTATTGAAGTGGATCAACAACATTACCCAATGACTTTGACATTTTGACACCATCGTTCACCCAATGACCATGGACAACAATTTTTTCTGGTAAGGGCAATCCAGCTGACATCAAGAATATCGGCCAGTATATACAATGGAACTTCATAATATCTTTACCAATGACATGCGTAGTGTTTTTCATAAAATCAGATTCAACAGTAGAAGAATTTTTTATTTTGTCCAGAGAGCCAATTGAAGTCATGTAGTTACATAAAGCATCAAACCAAACGTACACTGACTGTGTTTCATCATTTGGAACTCCAATTGCCCAGCCTAAACGCTTAGTTGGTCTGGAAACTGATAGTGGAGATAATTGTTCAGTGCTTAAAGAATTGATTAGAATCTTTTTGTAATTTTCAGGCTGGATAAATTTTGGATTTTTTAGTATATGATCCATCAATCTATCTTTATATTTTGCCAAGTTGAAAAAGTAATTCTGCTCTTTAAAAAAAATCACTTTATTGTTAGTTTCTGTGTTTATAAATTCTCTTGCGGTGTCAGCTATGCTGTAATCCACATTATTGTCCAACTCGATTAGCTTACCATCTTTTGCTTCACGAACTTGCTTGGAAGGATAAAAAGTTTCATCACTGATAGAGTACCAGCCTGCATGGTCGTCCAAAAATATATCATGTTTACACATGTTCCATAGATTATGCACTTCGGTTATGTGATCAGAATCAGTTGTTCTTATAAATCTATCATATTTCACATTGCTCTTGGCACATAAGTCTTTGAATGTTAGTGAAAGATTATCCACAAATTGCTGAGTAGACAGATTCATCTTCAAAGCTGCGTTTTGTATTTTCAAACCATGTTCATCTGTACCAGTGGTAAATTTGGTATCATTCTTAGTATTGTCAAACTTATATAAGTTACAGTATCTATTTTGAACATCGCAAAGAACACTTGTGTAAAAATGGCCAAGATGTGGTTTGGCATTAGGATAGAAAATAGGTGTGGTAATATGGACTCTCTTCATTATAGTAAAAAATTAATATCCAATAGTAATAATACACAATAAATAGTTACCAATCTGGTATCAAATGTCCTTTGGTTAGTGATATTTGGTTTATGGAATTCAACAATTTATACCAGAAGAAACTAATTTGAAAACGGAATGAAAAATTATAAAACAGCACGTGATTGAATGATTTTCTTTTTTTCCCCTCTTGTATCTTCTTATATCCCCCATAGGTTAGTTTTTTTTAAAAGAAATACCTCAGCATATCGAATCTTATAAGAAATATTCACATACATTTTACTTAATAAACCACACCAGTAGTAAGATAAACATACAAAATGAGCATTAAAAGTGAAGTTACGCAAGTACAAAATCCAAAGTACACGGAATCCATATCTCCAGAGTGCACAAAACTAAGATTAGATTATGACAATTGTTTCAATAAGTGGTTTAAAGATGTATTTTTAGCCAATGAAGGTGAAAATGAGCTTGGATCTGAAAAAATATGTGAATTTGAATTCAACAAGTACCACAAATGCCTGTTCAATGCCATAGCCAAGATAGATGAGCAAGCTGCTCAAAATGCAACCGATAAGGATAGTAAACCAAAAGGGTTAATGGACGTGATCAAAGAAGCTGAAAAGGAAGTGTCTGAATTTGGCAAAAAGAAGTAATGATTTTTAAACTTGCCACATGTATATATAAAAATTAGCTATATAATGTAAATAGAATGACTTTATGAATATAATGATAAATTTGAGAACACAGCAAAAAAAGCTATGTAATTTACCCGCACTTTTTGGTTTTTGTTGTTTTGCCGTTTTAGTATTATTTTATAGTTACCCGCCAACAATTAAAGTCGAATTTTCATTTAATACTTTCTAAGATCAAGAGGCTCAATAAAGGGTTTTTTTTCTCTTTCAATTCCTTTATAAAAACGAAAATAGCATATTTAAAACAAGAAAAGGCTTGATTTATATTGACTGAAGACAATATTTGACTGTAACCGAAAGCACAGAAATATAATCATAATAGTAAAATGGGATCCAATCTATCAGCACCAGTACCAGTATTTGCCAAGGAATGCTCAAAATTGAATGATAAGTTCAATGAATGTTCAGATAAGTGGTATAAAGGAGAATTTTTGAAGGGAGAATCAACAGAAAATCCATGTTCCTTCTTATTTCAAGAGTTTGCACAATGTATCAATGTTGCTTTGCTTTTGAAAGACTTTAAATCGATAGAAGAGTTCCAAGAAGGTGATTTGCCTGATGACATAAACGAATTTATTCAAGAAAATAATATTAAATTTGACATAGCAAACAGAGGTGGGTTTGGTAACAAAGAATAGGCTTTGTATATTCTGTCCTGTATATAATAACAACTAATTAAACATGAATAAGTACTTTTTGCTGCTACAAGACGGCCCGCTGAAAAATCGCTACTGAGTCTGTATGAGTCTCTATGAGTCTGCATATGAAACGCTTGTTTTTTTTTCTTGCTTTCTTGCTGACGATAAAACCCAGCTTTCCATCGTAGACTAAATACATTTTACCTTTGGCAGGGCAACAAAGTAGATATTTCCACAAACAGAAACACGTGCGCTTTCATGCTTTTGATCTTTTTTTCCCATCCCCGTATCAACGCTCTTGTCAGGCAAAATAGGCGAAGCGCTACTAAAAAAGGGAAAAATTTTTCTTCCCCGGGTTAAAGTGTGTGGTGAATATAGGGACAACGGCTTCAAAAAAAAGAAAAAATTTTTCTTCCATATTTGACGATTTTGGTGGGTGTTTTTCCTTACATAGTTTCATAGGACATTTTCTTTACTCAAATTTTTAAAATTTTTTTTTTTACTATATGTTGTAAAGAACTGTAATTTTAAATATTTTTAAATTTCACTTAAAGAAGATAGAGAGGGAAATACCCAGCAATCACTAGAATTTCCTTGATACTTATTTAATCAATAAATACATTTCAAAAATACAAAGTTCGAGTTTTTTTTTTCACCCTTTATAAATTAATTAAACCAAAAAGAATATACATATTCCCCATAACGAATTAATAACATAAAGATTTTCAACAGAAAAATAACAAAGAATTTAATATAAAACTTCATTATTAAATCAACGAACAATTTATTTTTATTTAAAAAAAAAAAAAAATAAGCAAGAAACTCCTCAGTAATTCAATCTAAATATAAATCATATACACAAAACAAAAATATATAATGTCAGCAAATATAAAAGATATACAAACCAAAGTGGCAACATTGAAGAGCATGTTCCCTGAATGGTCAGAAGACGAATTAAAAGAAGCTTTAGTGCAATACAAAGGCGACGTCGAAGACGTTGTTGATAAGATTCTTGGCGGGTTGATCACTCCTTGGGAAAAGCTTGAAAAAAATTCTAATAACAATAAACAATCTAGTCAAAACACTTCCCATATAGTAGGTGCCACTCGTCCAAATGCTACAGCAAACACAACAAGCACTTCAACCTCCAGTAATTTTAGAAACAGCACCTTTAAGACCAATAAAGCTCCTACCACCAGTAAATTCAACAGCAACCATGTTGGCACCAAACCTGCTCAATCTATAAGAAACACCGGATCAAATGCTTCTTTGAAAAAGCCAGCTACTTCTCAAACTCATAACAGTAGCATTTCCAAGCCTACCTCCGTGTCTACTGGAACCAGGAAAACTGAATCTGCTTTAGAACAATTACAAAAGTATAAGAACTTCAAGGTATTAAATGAAGAAGAAGTTGATGATTTGACTTGGGCTGATAAAATGACATACAAAAAGAAGTTAAAAGAATTCAACATCTTGCAAGAACAAGCCAAGGAAGAAATAGAAAAAAAGAAAGTTGAAGACGAATTAAAGGAAAAAGAAGCAAAGTTAAAGGCTGCTGAAGCACCTGTTGTAGAAGAAACTGAAGTTGAAGCTGAACCTGTTAAAGAAGAAGTTAAGGAAGAAGAAGAAGAAGAGGAAGAAAAAGAAGAATCTGCTCCTGCTCCTGAACAAGCTCCAGTTGAAGCTGAGCAAGAAGAACCAGCTGCCGAAGCTGTTGCTGAATCTACCAACAATCAATCCAACTTATTGGGTGATTACTCCAACATGAAGTCTGCTGTTGAAGGCATCAACACTCAACCTCAAGTCGGTACTCCATCTTCTCAATTCCAACAAGCTTCCCAACCATTCATGGGTTACAACGGTGTTCCAAACTACTCCCAATACAACCAAGGTTTCATGCCTCAAAACCAAATGTACCCAAACAACTTTGCTGATCAAATGGCTATGTACAACCAATTTATTGCTTACAACCATTTCCAACAAATGCAATACATGCAACAACAACCTCAACAACCAGGTTCCGCCACCAGCACCGCTCCAAACACTGCTCCAGGTGAATCTCCATCTCAACAAACTTACGATTTTGCTAGTGGTCGTCAAATGATGGGTATGCAACAACCACAATTCATGCAAAACACTTATCCAGTTTACGGTGGATATGGACAATATGCTGGCCAACAACCAATCCCTGGCCAAGAAGACCAACAACAATCTCAACAAGGCTCTGAAATCCCACAATCTCAAGATCAATTTGCTTACTACCAACACCAAATGCAACAACCATATGGTCAACAAAACTATTACAACATGAACCAAAACTACAACCAATACTAAGGTACTAGTGTAGTTTCTTTGGTTAAAGTAATAAATATAATGAATGTAGGTTTAAAAAAAAAAAATAATAATGGTTATTAATCACATGAAAATGTAATGATGATAGGCTATTTTTTCCCTTCCCGTATTGATAAAGAATATATCATCTTAGTTCAGTGTTTTAGGTTGTTCTTTTTTTACTTTTTTCTTTTACTTTTTTTTTTACTTTTTTAATTCACTTTTTAATTTTTTTATATACTTTTTTTTCAAAATAATAAACTAATTTTTTGTTTGATATTTTCATTGATTTGTTATCTTTAAATGGCATTTCAAATTTTTTTCTTTTTTTTTTTTTTTCACTCAGATACCATAGGCAAGCATGTTCAATAAAACAAGTGTTTTAAACAAAAACATATTAATCACAGGATCTAGTAAAGGGTTAGGACAGGCACTTGGGAAAAGAATAATAACTGATGGAAAATTGCAGGAGAAATATCAGCATTTGATAATACACGGCTCATCAAAAGATAGTTTAACCAATGGGTTGCTCACCATGAATAAGCTAAAAGAAAAAAATATAAAGATAACAGGTATAGTGATAGATTTTGATAAGCCTGAATTGAATCAGATTGAAGAGTATGAAATAAACGATAATGAAATATCTTTATTGAAAAATCATAAAAACTTGAAAGATTTTTTCAAAGAAAGCATGCTAGATGAAATAATCTTGAATCATGCTATATCAAAAGATTCTTTGATTTATAATATCAAAAAACAAGATGTACAAAGTACTTTCAATGTAAACATAATATCTTATATTGATTTGACAAGCAATCTCCTTAATGTATGGTTCAAAGAAAATTTAAGAAAAAAACAAGATAAAAAGATCATTACCATTGGATCCATTCTTAACGACCAAAGAATTAGTATAAAAGGAAATATGGTTTATGCCATGACTAAAAAAAACGTAGAGATGCTATCCGAATATATTAAACTGGAGTATAGTAAGAGGTACCCTTGGTTGAAAACTGAACACTACAACATTCCTTTTTTGATAGATACTAACCTTGTTGCCAATAAACAACTTTTGAATGAGGTTGGCGTAGATAAAGACAGCGTTGATAATGTATCTAGAAGAATCTTTCAGCAATAAATTTCTAAAGGCTGCAAGATCACGTGAGCGCGCACGTGCTACTATTTAGAAAATTGCTTTTTTTTTTTTCTTCATATGAAAAAGAAACAATTTCCTTTTTGGGAAGTGTTAACAAAAAAAAAAACACAAGCTAAAAGCGCTTAAACATACCAATATCCACTACCATTTTTCTTTTCTCCACCTTAAAAAAAAAAAAAAAAGCAAGCTTCTAAGCAAATTATAGCTACCCACCAGAAGGAGGGAAAAAAATCACTTTAAAATATTAAGGAATTCGTAGTATAAGTGAATGAAAAATTTTTCCTATATCAATATCTTTTTTTTTTACTTGTTTAAAAACAATTCTAACAAGTAACTTAATTTCTATTAGAAAATTAAAAGACAAAATATATATTAACAACCAGTTAGATTTAACTTTATTTTATTTCTTAAACTTACATAACATATATTAAAAATGATTATTTACAAGGATATTATCTCTGGTGATGAATTATTATCTGATGCTTACGACGTCAAGGAAGTTGATGGTGTCATCTTTGAAGCTGATTGTGACTTAGTCAAGATCGGTGGTGACAGTGTTGACATTGGTGCCAACCCATCTGCTGAAGATGGTGAAGATGACTTAGATGAAGGTGCTGAAATTGTTAACAACGTTGTTTACTCTTTCAGATTACAACAAACCGCTTTCGACAAGAAGTCTTTCTTAACTTACATCAAGGGTTACATGAAGACCATCAAGAAGAAATTAGAAGAAACTGACCCAGAAGCCGTTTCCGTTTTCGAAAAGGGTGCTCAAGCTTACGTCAAGAAGATTGTTGGTTCTTTCAAGGACTGGGAATTCTTCACCGGTGAATCTATGGATCCAGATGGTATGTTAGTTTTATTAAACTACAGAGAAGATGGTACTACTCCATTCGTCGGTATCTGGAAGCACGGTGTTATTCAAGAAAAGATCTAAGTTTTGCTTAATATATTTTAAATTTTATTTATCATTATTAATATACGAACAATAACATAAAGATGCAATGTTTCTTTTTATTTCATCTTATATAACACTATCTTAAATAGCCCTTTAAGTTACAACTGTTTTAAATTTATTTTATTTTTCTTTTTCCCAATTTGCAAAAGCTTACAAAACATACTCTTCGATCGTCATCTTTTCGTGTTTGGACTTCTTGTAAATATGATGCAAATGATTTCTGTTATCAACAACAATATCGCTAAATAAGATTCCATCTTCCAAGATTATACTTCCTATAAATGCACCATCTTTTCGACGAATTTGTATTTGCTTATCAAATTTGTAAAATATCCTATCATTAGAAGCAACAATATTCATGCATAGATCATTAACCCCATAGACTTTGTGTGCACAGTCTATTAAGTTAAAGTTTTCCAAAGAATAAATAGAGTTCATTATTATTTGGTTATGTAGTATATGAGAAAGAACCACATAGCTCAAATCGTTTGATACAGTGATCTTTCCATACTTTATCGGGCTTGAAACAGTAAATTCTGTATTTGTATCTTTTAAGACCACATCATTAACATAATCAATTATCAAAAAGGACTTATCGGTCATTACAAGAACTGATGTTTCTGTAACACCAAATTTTAAATCAAGTACTCTTCCAATACCATGTTTTTCTAAATCAATAACATATTTTGCCGAAGTATTTACATTGATGACTTTGATGGATTCTTCATTGTCAATGTAGGCAAAGTTTGTGTACTTGCAATCACACAAATCCTCAAATTTATAAAACCTGTCTTTTCTGGACATATCTACCACATTTCTTTTTTCCAATTCGTATAAAGAATCATCTCTTGTACAAACAAAATTGTCCGATTTGTTGTTGTACCAGCAATTGCTGGCATTTTTTAAAAATTCATCTTCCTTTTGGTCTTCAAGAAGTATTTTCTTTTTATTGCTATCTATAGTTCTTTTTTCAATAAAACCATTGTCAAAATCTATTAAAAATAAATTATTCCCATTAAGAATGACCTTATTGACATTTGGTATGTTCGAAGTATAAAAATTTGATGGTATAAATAAAGATTTTTCTTCATCAGCTTCATCTGTAAAGTTTGGAGCTTTAACTTCTTTTTTATATGTTAGATCGCTGTTAAAATCTTGTTCAGCCAAGATCATATCTAAATCTTTCATAGCTGTAGAAAGTTTAAACTTGGTTTCTTGTATTATATTATCAATCTCACTTTGTTCACTAAATTTATTGCTATCAACACGAATCTGTTTTAAAGTTTGATTTATGTTATCAACAGATGCACTTTTCTCTTTTTGAAGTTGTTTACTTCTCAAGAGAAGTTCATAGTTTAATCTGTTCCTCTCATTCAAAGTGTACTGATCTTGAAGATACTTAATGACAGTTATCAAATTTAAGTTTTCATTAGACATCCTGTTTACTGGTTATTTTAATTTTGCTATTTTTTAAAAAAAAACCTTCAATCTCTTCTTCTAATAGAATACATTGTATACTGTTTGCAGTTAACACCTTAAAGCAGTAAACACGTTAAATATGACTTCTTTTGCATATTCTGCGTTACAACCAAAAAAAAATCATAATAAAAAAACGTTTTAGGGTTAATAATAGATCACGTGATTATCTTTAAAAAAAAATCTATCAAATACATATTATCATCTCTTAAACCTTAGAGAACCATCTGTTTGGAGGCCATATAACACCTGCTGATTTATTGACATAGCCCACAATAAGACCATTAGGAACATATCCGTATTTCCTTGAATCAATTGAATTATTCAGATTATCACCAACCATGAAAAAATGGTTTTTAGGAACAACATGAATTTCATCAACTGCTTTTTCCTGTATCATATCAACAGTTTGGTGTTGTTCAAATTTAATTCTCTTGCAACAAATGGTATTATCTTGAGGACTTTTGAAAAATACCACATCTCCTGGCTCAAGTTTTCTTAGAAAAAACAACTCCCGGAATGGATTTTTGATTAGTAGTACATAGTCTTTGTTGTGTAAAGTTGGTGCCATTGACTCCCCCTGTATTCTACCTACAGTCATGATGTTTGTAGTGAAGAAACATAAAATTGGTATAGTGGTAATGACAGTTGTGAGGCTTTTTCTTGTAAACACCATTATATAATAACCAAAAGCTATGGTTTGGATGGTACTTCGCCACTATATTAGAGTGAATATATAGAAAACAGCTGTTATTTAAGTAAAAAAAAGAAAAAAAGCAAGAAAAAAAAACATATAGTGAGATAGAAGTTAGAAGCTATTAAGAGATAACAATAACTCATATATTAATAATTACAAATTTTAATAAAAATAAAGAAAAAAGAAGAGAATTGTATTAATTGTTAACTTCAAATTCTTTTTTCAATGCAATCCATCAAAACATTTTTCAAATGGACCATTTTGTCAAAGGTATCATGATCGTTGTTTTTTTTGGATGTATCATTATCTTCTCCTAAATAACCCCCAACTTGTTTTCTGAATATTCTCAAATGATCATCTAACTCAGTATTGTGATCTTTATAACAGTCGTTCATGCTTTTATACTGTCCTCTCATTAAACCAGCGTTATTTTCTTGGAATTGATATATCCCTCCATCCAAGATGAACAAATCAGGATATATTAAATAAGGCCAGTATTTGATATTAATCAACCTATCCAATTTTCTTAAAAATTTACTTAATTTTGGTGATCTGTATTGAGAAAATTCACAGTAAAATACTATTTTAAATTGTGTTATTTGAGTGTTTTCACTTGTTGTTAGCAGATGCTTTAAAAAATCAAATAACCTTTCAAAGTCGTAAATGTTCAAACTGTTTTGAATATGGCCTTCATTGAATTCTCTTGGAAATCTACAATCTATAATAAACAACTGATTTCCTACAAGTTTCTTTTTAGCTTCATTTTCAGTAATCATTTCTATCATTTTTTTGGTGCTTAACAAAGCAATTCCGTCTTGGTTGTATTCCAGTTTGGTATTAATAACTGGTAAATGTATAATTTTTTTTAATCCTAGATCAACTTGTGTATCAACTTCAGGTTGAGAATGATCTCTACTTTCACTTAATGTCAAATTAGATGGTCCATGCTCACTCAATTTCAACAAATCATACTTGTTAAATATCATTGACTTGCTAGGATTGATATTACCTGATCCAAAAGAGTTTTGAGATATTGCTGACATTACCTCTATAGACTCAGCTTCAAAATTAAAATCTGTATTTAGTTTATAAAGCAAATCATTTGTTCTATCAGGTGTCTTAGGTGGTAATTTCTTACTTCTACCATATGGTTCGCTCATATTCATTGTGTCATTATTTTGCATTGATACAATAGGTGTTTTGTTCAAATCTTCTCTATCAAAAGCAAAGTCGTCATCTTCTAAAGTATCCACTTTATTATCATTGCTTTTAATAGAAAATAATCCCAATTGGTTAGATCCAGAGCTGTACAAACTTGATCCTGTGTTTGAGGATGACAATGGTATTATGTTATTAAACCCACTGTTGCTGTTATTTCTATGAGGCATGGATAAAGGTGGCGGTGGCTGTCTGTTTATAAAATCAAGCGTATCCAACTCAGACTCTCTGGAAAAAGATCCTCTTTGCCTATGGTAATCCGTTCCTGTTGACAGATTTTTATCTAATTTTACTTCCTCTTCTATTTTGGATTGTAAATTGACAATTGGTTGGTTTTTACTAGT
>ERZ794949.108-NODE-108-length-31592-cov-21.528617_pt1 | contig 31592 bp, 30 predicted proteins | sample MGYA00511363_ERZ794949 | MGnify/ENA primary metagenome ERZ794949 (study PRJEB30137, sample SAMN04331402) | food metagenome | isolation source: T1 must sample point D1 replicate B | place: Australia: South Australia ...
GCAACCATTACCAATTCTTAAATAAAAAAGACTGGATTTCCAGCTTTTTTATTTAGTCTTCAATTATCTTTAATTTGCCTCGGAAATCGTCCAGTGATGTATATCCTTTAGCCTCCATAATGTCAGTTAATTCTCTTGTTACTCGTTCAAAAGTTCGTAGACCTTCTTCATATAATTGAGTACCAATTGAAACCATTTCTGCACCACACAAGATGTGGGCGAATGCGTCTCGTCCATTGGTAACTCCACCGGTACCGATAATCTTAATGTCGTCGTTTAGACGTTGTCGTAATCCACGGACATTGGCTAAAGCTGTTGGTAATACCATCGATCCTCCGACACCTCCAAAGCCGCCCTTTGGCTTTAATACAACCGTTTCAGAATTGGTATCAACCCACAGACCATTTCCGACAGAGTTGATCGTATTAACGTGACTTAGTGGATACTTGTTCAATACTTCAGCAATCATGTCAAAATGAACTAGGTCAAAGTATGGCGGTAACTTAATCCCTAATGGTTTCTTATAGAAACTAAATACTTCATGCAGTAAGTCATCAGCAGCATCAAAGTCATAGGCCATTTGTGGTTTGCCAATCACGTTCGGACAAGATAGGTTTAACTCAGTCAAACCTTGATAGTCGTCGTTATCTTGAAGTTGGTGTAACATTTCTAAATCTTCTTGTTTTGACATCCCCGCCACTGATACAATGATTGGTTTTCTTTGGTCATGATTCTTCAAGTAATTCATGTAGTAATCGAACCCTTGGTTAGGTAGCCCCATTGAGTTAATAGAGCCATTTTCCATACGGTAGTAACGGGGAAGCGGGTTCCCAAAACGACTCTTGGGAGTCATACTCTTGGTTACCATTGCTCCTGATACTGATTCGTTCATCAATTCATCTAGTTCCTGCTCTGTTTGACAATGAATTCCTGACGCGTTTAAAAATAGGTTCTTTACTGACATGTTGGCGATTTGTGCTGATAAGTCTACTGACATTTGAATTCCTCCTAAAGTGCGTTGACGGTTAGTGTTTGATCTTCTAGTACTGTTAACAATGATGCGACAGTGTCTAATGCTGTGAACAAAGGCACTGCATTTTCAATCGCTGCAGCCCTGATTTGTGCTTCATCGTCGAAAGTCGCTTCCGTTGAGTCGATAGTGTTAACGACTAGTTTTAGATGTTGCTTATTTAATTCGCTGACCGGGTTATTATCATCGTCTTCTGAGAACTTGTGGATTAAGTCGTTGTCTAAACCATTTTCTTGGAAAAAGCGATGCGTATTTGCAGTTGCTTTAATTTGGAACCCTAATCTTCTGAAACGCTTGGCTAAATCTAATGCTTCTTGCTTATCTTCATCACAGACAGTGAATAAGACATTCCCTGATGTTGGAATAGTAATTCCAGATGCGATGAATGACTTGTACAATGCTTTAGCGTAACTTGTATCTGAACCCATCGCTTCACCTGTGGACTTCATTTCAGGTCCTAACGTGTTATCGACTAGTGGTAGTTTGGAGAAACTAAACACAGGTGATTTCACACTAATACGTTTAGCTGGTGTAACCACCCCTGACCTGTATCCAAGGTCTGATAGTTTTTCCCCGGCCATGACTCGGGTGGCTAGGTCAGCCATTGGGACGTGAGCAACCTTTGACATGAATGGAACCGTTCTTGATGCTCTTGGATTAACTTCGATGACATAGGCCACGTCATCCTTAATAACGAATTGAACGTTCATTAATCCCTTGGTGTTTAATGCCTTGGCCAATTCCACCGCCGCCGTTTCAATTTGGTCTTGGACAGTTTTAGACATGATTTGTGGTGGGTATACCCCCATTGAGTCACCAGAATGAATCCCGGCTCTCTCGATATGTTCAAGAATTCCAGGAATAACAACAGTTTCACCGTCTGATACGACATCAACTTCGGCTTCTGATCCTAATAAGTATTGGTCAATTAGAACGGGATGGTCATTTGATGCATGAACCGCTTTGGTCATGTAGCGATGTAGCTCATCATCGTCGTGGACGATTTCCATCGCCTTTCCACCTAACACATATGATGGTCTAATCATGACTGGGTAACCAATTTCATTGGCAATTTTTATGGCTTCATCGATGTTTGTAGCGGTATCACCTTGTGGTTGCGGTAGTTTTAATTGCTTGATAACTTGGTCGAAATCATGACGATCTTCGGCGCGATTAATGTCTTCTACAGTTGTTCCTAATACCTTAACCCCTGCTTCTTGAAGTGGTTCCGCCAGGTTGATGGCAGTTTGACCCCCGAATTGGACGATAACTCCTTCCGGTTTTTCAATATCGATAACATTTAGCACATCTTCAATAGTTAGCGGTTCAAAATATAGCTTGTCTGACATTGAGAAGTCGGTTGAAACTGTTTCTGGATTGGAATTCATAATGATGGCTTCATAACCCAATTGTTGTAGGGTTTGCACACCGTGAACTGTAGCGTAATCGAATTCGACTCCTTGACCGATTCTAATTGGACCCGAACCTAGTACTAGGATTGACTTCTTATCAGATACTTCTGCTTCACTGTGTTGGCCCCACGTGCTGTAGAAATATGGAGTTGCGGCTTTGATTTCACCAGCGGATGTATCTACCATCTTGTAAACTGGTGTGATTTGGTTATCTTTACGAATTTGACGAACTGAATTTTCGTCTGTATTCCAAATTTTAGCAATCCACTCGTCCGAAAAGCCATAACGTTTGGCTATCTTTAACATCGGAAGTGATTGGTCAGTTGCTAACTCTGTTTCAATTTCCACAATGTGTTGAATTTTATCTAAGAAGAAGAGGTTAATCTGGGTTCTGGCATTGATTTGTTCAATGGTAGCCCCTCTCCTGATTAATTCCGCAATCATGAATAGTCGATCGTCGGTTGGTTCTCCAATTGCTTGAAGCATGTCGACAGAATCGACATTTTCATATTGTCCTGGGTCAAAGTAGCGTTGATCGATTTCCAAAGAACGAACTGACTTTAATAAAGACTCTTCGAAATTTCGACCGATTGCCATAACCTCACCAGTAGCCTTCATTTGAGTCCCGAGGTGGTTATCAGCTTGTGGAAATTTATCGAATGGCCAACGTGGAATCTTAGTTACAACATAATCCAAGGCGGGTTCAAACTGAGCTAATGTGATTTGAGTTACCGGATTCTTGATTTCGTTTAAATTAATACCAACGGCAATCTTGGCTGCAATCTTGGCAATTGGATACCCAGTTGCTTTTGAAGCCAGAGCTGATGAACGTGATACACGGGGGTTAACCTCAATGATGTAATACTTCATTGAAGTTGGACTAAGTGCCATTTGAACGTTACATCCCCCTTCAATATGGAGAGCTCTGATAATCTTCAATGCTGCGTCACGTAACATTTCATATTCACGGTCAGATAACGTTTGAACTGGTGCGGCAACGATTGAATCTCCAGTATGAACCCCGACTGGATCGACGTTTTCCATTGAGCAGACAATCATTGCATTATCGATTTGGTCTCTCATTACTTCCATTTCGATTTCCTTGTATCCGGCGATTGAACGTTCCACTAGCACTTGGCTGATTGGTGATAGGCGTAATCCATTTTCCATAATTTCTTCGAATTCTGCCATGTTATGCGCGAATCCACCGCCAGTTCCACCTAGCGTGTATGCAGGACGAATGGCTAATGGAAAGCCGATTTCTTCAGCGAAAGCGATTGCGTCTTCCATGTTTTCGACCGTCTTGGATTCAGGAACCGGTTCCCCAATTTCTTCCATTAGATTTTTAAAACGAAGTCTATCTTCAGCTTCTTCGATAGCATCTAACTTAGTACCTAATAGTTCGACATTATATTCATCAAGAATGTTGCTGTCAGCTAGTTCTTTAGCCATGTTCAATCCAGTTTGCCCACCCAAGGTTGGTAGGATTGCATCAGGTAATTCTTGGCGGATGATTTTACTGATGAATTCCAAGGTGATTGGTTCAACGAAAATCTTATCAGCAATCGTAGTGTCGGTCATGATTGTCGCCGGATTGGAATTAATTAGGATAACTTCGTAACCCTCTTCCTTCAAAGCCAGACAAGCTTGTGATCCTGAGTAGTCAAATTCAGCAGCTTGCCCAATAATGATTGGTCCGGATCCAATTACTAAAATCTTGTTAATGTCAGTTCGTTTTGCCATCTTAAATCCCCGCTTTCTGATTATCTTGCATTGCTTTTACAAAATCGTCAAAGACGTATTCCGCATCGTGTGGTCCAGGTGATGCATCTGGATGATATTGAACCGAGAATGCTGGTCTGTTCTTCAAACGCACTCCTTCAACCGTTCCATCGTTGATTTCTGTTTGAGTAATTTCTAATTCAGTTGATGGAATTGATTCTGCATCCACTGCGTATCCGTGGTTTTGGGAAGTAAAGTAAGTTTGTTTCTTCCCAGCTTCTGCAATTGCGTGGTTGAACCCACGATGGCCAAACTTCATCTTGTAGGTGTTAGCACCGTTGGCTAAAGCAAATAGTTGATGTCCCAGACAAATTCCAAGTATTGGTAATTGTTCTTCTAGTTCACGAATTACTGGTAAAACGTATTTTAATTCCTTTGGATCCCCAGGTCCGTTTGATAACAAGATTCCATCAGGATGACTTGCTAAAATTTCTTCTGCTGTGCTGGTTGATGGAAAGACCGTTACGTTTAGATTACGTTGGGCTAGCGAACGTAAGATAGAGTCTTTTAGTCCGAAATCAATTAGTGCAACACGCAATCCAGTGTTAGGTGCTTGGTATACGCTGTTAGTGGAGGCACTTTTTGCAGATGTACTTTCTAGTGGCAGAGCAAATGCTGATTGAACGGTCTCTGGTTTTAAATCATCTACAATAACAGCTTCCATTGAACCCTCGTCTCTTAATTCTTGGGTTAATGCTCTGGTATCGATTTGTGAAATTCCAGGAAGATCCTCTAGTTCAGCATATTGAGTCAGTGTCATGTTGCTACGCCAGTTACCAACCAATCTAGCGATTTCATTTACTACGATAGCTGCAACGGATGGATGCAAACTTTCCATGTCGTCTCTGTTAACCCCATAGTTTCCGATTAGTGGGTATGTAAACACTAACATCTGCCCATCATAACTTGCATCGGTCATACTTTCTTGGTAACCAGTCATCCCTGTCGAGAAAACCAATTCACCATGAACTACCTTCTTGGAACCAAAGCCAATTCCTTCGTAAGTTGATCCATTCTTTAATACTAAGTACCGTGATTGCATCTATTCCACGCTCCCATCTTGATATGCAATGTCGCCGTCAACTAATGTTAGTCTTGTCTTGCCATATACCTTTTTACCGATGAATGGCGAGTTCTTACCTTTTGAGAAGAAGTCATTAGCATTGATTTCATATTCATCATCTAAATCCATCAAGGTTAAGTCAGCTGGTTGACCCTCTTCTAATCTTCCCGCTGGTAAGTGAAAGATTTCAGCAGGATTCTTACTCATCCATTTAACCAATGTCTTTAAGTCAACCAATCCTGACTTAACAAAGCTGGTGTACATTAAGCTGAATGCTGTTTCAATTCCGACAATTCCAAAAGCCGCGTCTCTCATCGATCCCGATTTTTCCTTTTCGCTGTGTGGAGCATGGTCGGTTGCTACCATGTCGATTGTGCCGTCCAATAGTCCGGCGATTAGTGCATGTCTATCTTCTGGGCTTCTTAGTGGTGGGTTCATCTTCATCATTGGATTATCACTGTTAATCATTGAATCATCCAATAATAAATGATGTGGTGAAACTTCGGCAGTCACGTTGATTCCACGTTGTTTAGCCATTCTAACAAGTTCCACTGATTCCTTAGTGGAGATATGAGCGACATGGTAGTGCACTCCAGTATCCTTGGCTAAGACTAGGTCTCTAGCTAGTTGTGATGATTCTGATAGTGGTGACATCCCTGGCAAGCCAAGTTCGTCAGCCTTGTCACCCGCATTCATCACCCCACCGTTAATTAACGAGTCATCTTCAACGTGGGCAACTAGTGGTTTATTTAATTTTTGTGCTTCCTTCATTGCAAGATACATTGTTTCAGCGTTTTGAACCCCATGCCCGTCGTTGGTAAATGCAATGGCACCCATCTTGGCCATTTGTGTAAAGTCAGTTGGCTTGTATGCGATTAACTGTTTTGAGATTGCTGCATATTGGTAAGCATGTACGACACTCTCACGTCGATTTAGACTTAATTGTTCTTGTAACTCGTGTGGTGTATCCACAACTGGTTTAACGTTTGGCATCACACAGACGCTAGTAAATCCACCATGTGCAGCGGCCTTACTTCCGGTCTCTGTGGTTTCCTTGTATGTTAGTCCTGGATCTCTAAAGTGGACGTGAACGTCTACCAGTCCGGGTAGTACAGTCGCTTCATTTCCGTCAATCACTTGATTGAACTTTTCTCCTAGGTTGGTTCCGATGGCCTTGATTTTTTTATCTTCAATTAGGATGGATTGTAATTGATTGTCTACATATACGTTTTTAATTAATGTCTTCATAATCGTCCTCCACAATTAAGTCTTTACTCTTTAGGATTGATGTTAGAATAGCCATTCTGGCAAACACCCCGTTTTGCATCTGTCGAAAAATTCTAGATTGGGGTGCTTCCACAAGAGAATCGGCAATTTCAATGTTTCGATTAACCGGTGCCGGATGCATGATAATGGCCTTTTCCTTCATCTTGTTGCCGCGTTCTACGGTTAGGCCAAAGATGTTGGCGTATTCGACGGCAGTGAAACTTTCACGGGCATCTTCATTTAATCTTTCTAGTTGCACCCTCAGCATCATCATGACATCAACTTTACCGACAATAGTGTCGATGTTGGTGAACTCACCAAATTGGTCAAAATCGCTTGGGTACCATTCATCTGGTCCAGCGAAGTATAACTTTGCGCCAAGTCGTTTTAGAATTTCAGCGTTTGACCTTGCGACTCTTGAGTGAAGTAAGTCTCCGACGATGGCAATCTTTAAGCCCTTAAACTTCTTGAATTCATCGTAGATGGTAAGTAAATCTAACAAGCTCTGTGATGGGTGTTGACCACTACCATCCCCGGCGTTTACCAATGATGTCTGAATTCTTTTATCATCGATTAGTGGTTCATACCATCCTGTCGTCTTATGTCTGATGATTATCCCATCGGTTCCAATTGCTTGTAGCGTTTTGATTGTATCCGGTAGCGTTTCACCTTTTTGCACCGAACTATTCTTTGGATCGATATTAATTGGCGTGATTCCTAACTTACGTTCAGCCATTTCAAACGATGTGTGGGTACGCGTACTGTTTTCATAAAACATGTTAGCGAAATATACCGGACGTTTTAGTTGCACAACCTTTCCGTCTCGGTAATCAATGGCTAACTTTAGTAGTTCCATGATTTCGTCATCGTCTAGATGATTAAGGTCTAAAAAATGTGTTTGCATGTATCCATCCTCCTAAAAAAGCACCCAACTCGATGGAGTGGGTGCTTGGAATGGACTGATTGCGTAGTATTCCAATGCACCCTCTCTGGAGTTGCTTAATTGAAACCAAGATAATAAAAAAGGACTTCCCTGACCGTGTCAGAAAAGTCCCTCAATGTCTGTTGTTTACACTGATGGCGTATAATTTCTACGCATAGGCCTTGTCTGACTCTCTGGTCAATACTTAAAGGCGAATCTCTTTTTATGTTGTTTCTAATATATCACAATTATGAAATATAACAAGTCAAATTTTAAAAACATTCTTAAGATTACCAATATCTCAATTATCATGACATTTTGTTTGTATAATGACAGTAAATAAATAACTTTACAATTTGGAAGTGATTAGATGAAACCATCTTTAAGAACAAAATTTACCACAATATTTATATTAAAAATATCTTTAGTGGCGTCCTTAATAATAGTAGGTGCATTATTTGGCCATATATCACAACTGTTTAACCTTTTTTATTCTTCAATATGCGTACCGTTATTATTTCTTATCATAGTAAGAGTGAGAAATGGTGAACAGATGTTAATCATTTCTATAGATATGATTATTTTTGCTCAGCTTGCATGTCTGGGAACATTTAATTTTTTAAGCTTCTTTCATCCCAAAATATCCATTATCGATTATTACATTACATCATCTTTATCATTCGTCATTATTCTTTTATTATGTTTTTCAATCATCATAACCATATTTTATTATCGCCACACCCAAACAATAAATCCTAATCTAAATAGTTTTCGAGCTAAATATTTTTTACCTAAAGTTATTTTAGAAATGCTCAAAAATTCCTTTACGGTTATTTCCATTATATATGGTGGAATTAAAATCATGGATGATAATACTAGCTTTACCAATGCTAATATTATCTTAGCTTTTATTTATTGCATTGAACTACCACTAATTATTTTAACAATCATTTCGTGGTATGAATTAGTAAAAATTGGTGAAGAAATAACCGACAAAAAAAGACGCCCATAAAGGCGTCTTTTTGTAGATATAAATATCGATTGAATAAATCGGCTAAGATCTTAGTACCAACCGTGTTGTAACCAGAATGACTTAGCGTTATCCCATGAACCGTAACGGGCAGCAACATATTGATCAGCAACTTTTTCTTGGTTAGCGGCCGAGTAGTCACCGTGTAGCATAGCAGCACCTAGTTGGTACTTACCATAGTATTGACCGTTTGAGGCAGTGTATGAACCACCAGATTCACGGTTAGCAATCCATTCTTTAGCAGAACTGCTTGATCCAGTGTAGCTTGAGCTTTGTGATTGGCTGTAATTAGTTGTGCTTTGAGTTTGTGCTTGTTGTTGAGGTTGTGCTACTGATTGTTGGTTAGTAGTACTTTGAGTAGTTGTTGCTGAGGCAACAGTCTTTTGATCAGTAGATACAGTTGCACTTGAAGGTAAAGTTATCTTTTCACCTACATAGATTAAATCTGTGTTAACACGGTTGTTAACTGCTCTAAGTGAACTTAATGAAACGTTGTATTTTTGTGATAATCCCCATAGAGTATCACCACTTTGAACAGTCACAGTCTTCTTAACTGATGCTTTAGCTTGTTGTTGTGGTTGTTGTGCAGATGCATTAGCAGTTTGATCTGCGTTGGCATTTGCGCCACCAGCTACAAATAATCCAGCTACTGCGGCAGTAGCAAATAACATTGACTTCATACTATTTAATTTAACGATAATAATTCACTCCTATAAAAATCTATAATTCTGTATTTCTGTATCGTCGAAAGTGTTAATCGATTTGATTAACTGTGATATATACTACATCGTATCCATTACATGCCTATATCATGCACGTTAAAAGATTTGGCTTTTTCGTAACATTGTCGTTACGCTGTAACAATATGACATCAAAAGTAGTATTATGCCCATGGTTGAGCCATTTCGAACGTTACATACATCTTAAATTATTCTAAAATTGTTTCTAATCTGGCCAAAAAAGTGCTAAAAGATTTTGAAAAAATCCTTGCAAATTTAAAATTGATCGAAAATGGGTTAAAAAAAAGGCGTTGAAAGTAAAACTTTCAACGTCTCTTTTTAATACCAGTTATTGGCAACCCAATGTTGTTTGGCGTTCACCCAAGAACCATATCGGTTAGCAACATATTGTTCTGCGACACGTTCTTGATTAGCTGGTGAGTAATCACCGTTAAGGTAACTACTATCTAATTGATATCTACCATAGTAACGACCGTTTTGTGCGGTGTATGAATCGGTAGATTCATGGAAAGAAATCCATGCCTTCGCTTCGGCATTTGCTTTGTTCCATGCTGATTGAGCACTGTATTGTGATTGATTTTGTTTCTTAGAAGTAGAATGATGTTTATTTGACTTAGTCGAGTGTTGCTTTTGAACCTTCTTGTCGTCTTTTGCATCATTATTATTATCTGGAACCACGATTTGATCGCCAGCTAATAAATCATCATCACTATACTTGCCGTTAGCATGCTCTAAAACAGACATGAAAACATTGTACTTATCTGACAAGTTTTCTAGTGTATCGCCAGACTTCACAGTCACTACTGTATTCGCGTTGGTATCTACAGTAGCATTTCGGTAAATAGAAAGTAATCCCGCGAACGAGATTGCGATTACAAGAAATAAAACATGAAATTTATATCTAATAACTGAAACACTCCTATATAAAATTAAAAAATAAAAAATTGCGTTGGTTGTCCTTCAACAACGAATGCATATTCTATCTACTCAATATTACATGAGTGTTACATAGATGTTACATTCATCGTTCGATTTGCAATATAGTAACATAACTGTAACTTATTGAAATATAAATGAACACAATGACTAATAACTCGGCTTTCTTGTTTTAATAATCGTGTACAATATATAGGAAATTTTTGATCAATTTTCGCAAAAAAATTTCGAATTTTTTTCAAAATCACTCAAATATGTTTCATTTAAAGTGATGTGCAACGTAAAAATCGCAAACAAAAAACCTACCATAAATTGCTTTATGATAGGCTTTTTAACTTTTTCTTAATAGCATTAAATTATTCTAAACATTAGTTAATCTTTATTATGTTTAATAGCAATTCCTGTGACTGCACTTAGAATTGAGAATACTGGAGACAAGATACTTAGGAATAGGAATGGAGCAAAGTGACTTGCTGGAACACCTAATGTTGCTGAAATAAATGCTCCGGCAACACCCCATGGAATCAAGTAGTTAATTACGGTACCACCATCTTCAATCGCACGACTTAGTGCAACTGGTGCTAATCCAGCTTGGTGGAAGACCTTCTTAAATGCATTAGCAGGTAGAATTTCTGATAGGAATTGTTCACCAACGAATACGTTTACCCCGATGGCAGTGAAAATTACGGCGATGATTAACTTAGCATCGCTGTTTAGATGCTTAGTAAGTGGTTGCACAACGGCATCAATGATTCCTAAATGCATCAATAGCCCACCAAAAGCTAAGGCAATCATGATCAATGCTAGCGTACCCATCATTGAACTGATTCCCCCTCTTGATAGAAGAAGGTCAACTGACTTGTTGCCAGTCTTTGATACGAATCCACTAGTGATTAGGTCGTTAATCTTTAGTAGTGAAAGCTTATGATCTTGAATTCCCATTAATCCGATTGAAACGATGATATTAATGAATAATGTAGGAATTGTTGGAATGTGACTCCATGCACAGATAAGTAGTAGTGCGATTGGAATAATTGCTAAGAATGAAATGTGGAAGTTACTGTTCAATACATTTACTGTCTTGTCGACGTTTGCTAGGTTGGCTTTACCATCACTGTGGTTTAAGAACACGAAGATGATGAATGAACCAATCATGGCAGGAATTGTTGACCACATCAAATTCTTGATATGAGCAATCAAGTCAGCACCTGATACAGCAGCGGCTAGGTTAACAGTTGCTGATAGTGGTGATGACTTATCACCGAAGACCGCACCTGAGATAACGGCACCGGCAATCATTGCTGGGTTCATCCCCATTGTGATACCAATTCCCATAAAGGCAATCCCTAATGTAGAAATAACGGTAAATGCACTACCAATGAATGTACCAACTAAGGCACATACTAAAAAGATTGATGGTAAAAACCAATTGATGTTAATCAAATGAAAACCAAAAACCATTAGTGAAGGAATCACACCAGATGCGATCCAAACACCAATTAGTGACCCAATTAATAGGAAGATAAATAATGGAACAATTCCATTTTTAATTCCAGTAATGAATCCTTCGTCGATATCATCCCATTTGAATCCTTTGAAACGACCCCAGAATACCAATAACATAATTCCAGTTAGGATTGGCACTTCTGGTGAAATGCCTAAACCAATAACACCAAATGACATAATAGCCATCATTACTATTAAAATAATAATTCCCTCAGCCAGACTGACTGTCGGTTTCTTTTCTTCTTGCATAATATCTCTCCTCAAAATAATATTAATTTTTCTTATCTAATATATGTAGTGTTTTTAATTATTTTGATATCGGATTAGTCCTCCGCAATTAGCTATTATCATTTTCTCGTCTTCTTTCCATAAAAAAAGTCCCTGTTGTATAAAACAACAGGGACGACTTATTTGTATTTTTACCGTGGTACCACCCAAATTAGTAACCACACATAGTGGTCACTCACTCTCTAGAAATAACGACTCTAGTTGCCGTTCTTGGGTAGACACTATCCAATGTATTTCATCGAGATTAGCCTGATCGGTTCGCAGCAACCACCGACTTCCTGACACCCAGCTAATTCGTTACTTAATTTGGAATAATTGTTTTGCTTTATTTGATTAAACTAAGATTAGCACTACAGATTTAATCCGTCAACTAAAATTTACATTTCTTCAAGTTTACGGTTTAGATAATGCGCCATCTTTTCCTTTGGATATACTCCAGTCACCTTTTCGACTGCCTTACCATTTTTGAATAAAACGATGCTTGGTAGTCCCATCACCTTGTATTGTTTTGCCACGTCTTCATTATTGTCGACGTTCATCTTACCAAAGTGAATGCGGTCCCCGAATTCCTCTTCCATTGCTTCAAGCACTGGATCCATAATCTTACATGGACCACACCATGGTGCCCAAAAGTCGATGACAGTCATTTTGTTATCTGTTTCTTGTGCAAGGTTTTCCCTTGTAATTGTTGTTGCCATTTTATTACCTCTTTGCTTTGCGAATAAAATGAATGATGAAGGTTACGATGAATGTAACCAATACGATTAAACCAAAGTGAAGTGGTTCAATTTCAATATCAATCATTGGGATTGAAAGGATTAGCTTCAAAGCAATCACTGCGATTAAAAAGTATGCCATTGTCTTTAACTCTGGTACCTTCTTCATCACTAACATGATGACTTCGGCGATTCCTCTCATACATAAAATTCCGATTAATCCACCTAGTAAAACAATTACTGGATTTTCAGAAATTGCTAAAGCAGCTAGCACGGAATCAACGGAGAAGACAATATCCATAAATTCAATTTGTAACACTGTCATCCAAAAACGCTTACGATTGGATTCGTTGGCAGATTGCTTGAACATGGATTTTTTCTGTTTGTCAGAATGAGCGAAGTGCGCATAGACTAAGTAGAAAAGATATAATCCACCAACAACCTTTAATTCCCAAATATGAATTAGGAATACCCCTAATCCAATAATGATAAATCTAAAGATGTAAGAACCCCAAAGACCATAAAATAATGATTCTTCTTGTTCTTTTTTAGTTGGTAAAACTTGAGCTTGCGTGGCTAGCACCACCGCATTATCAACTGACAGTAAACATTCAATTAGCACTAAGGATAGGATAACAATCCATGCATCCTCAGAAAAAATTACGTTATGCCAGTTATTCAAATCAAAAAACGGACCATATAATTTACTTAATAATGGTATCACCTAAAGTCTCCTCTTCTATTTTTCTACTATTATATAAGATAAATTTTTGAAAATATAGTTTTAACTATTAAATTTTATTATTTACTAATTTGATCATCGTACTTAGATAAATTATATTGTTTGATTAATGCAATTAAGTTCTTTGCGTAGTTAGGATCAGTTGCGTACCCATTCTTTTGAAGCATCTTAGCTTGTTCTTCATAGCTCATCACATTCTTTTGCTTAATGAAGTTAATCGCTGTAACAGTACTGTGGTTTTCAACCGCATCATAGACGCTGGGATACTTTCTGAAGGTAGCAGGAATTGAAATCTTCTTCTTGTCACCTTCGCGGACAACCTTAACACCCTTACCTACTGGTGTATCGTTACTTACGTATTCATCAGTGTAGTATTGGATTGATTGTCCCTTGTATGTTCCCTTCACACCGAAGATGTTGTATGCCTTCTTGTATAGTTCTGATTGTCCCCAGTTAGATTCTTGAATAGCTTGGGCAACCACAACACTTGGTAATACAACGTGTTGTTTATTCCATACCTGAACAGCTGGTTTAGCAATTGTTTCAGCAAACTCATGACGTTTCTTTGCTGCTTCTTCTTGTGCATCTTCAATTCTTTGTTGATCAGATTTTTGAATTTGGTTTTCTCTGATTGTACTGTGAATTTGTTTTGCAACTTTGTATCCACCAAATAACACAATCACAATAACAACTAACCAGACAATTTTCTTAGTTAAACTCATTTTCTTTTTTCTCATCATTTATCCTTCTTCTTTATATCGACAACACGATATTTTATTTCGTCATTCTCATCAACTGAGGCATATAATATGGAAGTTTTTTCTTCATTAAAGTACCCCAGATTGACAAATGATTGCCCATCGATTGTCTCCACATCTTGGAATGCATTCATCATAAACCTTCTTAGGTAGCGCATCTTAGCAATCTTTTCAGAAGATGTCTCATTTGCAGCTGTAAGGGTAAACCCCTTATCCAAGTAATACTTGATTAATGAAACTTTATTTAAGTTTTCCATATTAAAAACGCGAGATCTACTCTTATCGTCTCTAATTGAGGTAATGTAACCTTTTTGTTCCCAGTAACGAAGTTGACGTGTTGACACGTCCATCATCTTGCTAACTTCCCCGATTTTAAAAATCAGACGATTAAGGTCTATTTTTTCAGGAAATAATTTCTTTAAGCCCGACATTTCAACGGTTCCTTTCGTGTAATCTACATAATAAATTTAACACAAATCTGAACCCCTTTCATTACTTTAATTGGGTACAGTAAATATTAAACACTAAAAGTATAAAGATTACATTAAAATTGGAAAGTTTTAATTAATTTGAAACTACTTTGTTACATTCTTGAAATATTAATCCCTTATCATATGAAATATATTGAGATAGAGAAAAACGAGAGAGATTTTTTATAAGAGAGAGGATTTTAAGAGATGAAAAAAATGATTACTAAAATTGCTATAACCACAGCCGCGTTTGCTTCACTACTGTTTGCAGGTGCCGCTGCAAGTAACAACAACACTGCCCATGCTGATACTAAAGCACAATTCACTTCAGTATATCGTGTTGCTAAGACTAAGCTTGGAGCTCGTTATGTTTACGGTTCCGAAGGTTCACGTACTTTTGATTGTTCTGGCTTCACAAAATACATATACAGTCATAGTCTAGGTGTTAATTTACCTAGAACTGCACAACAACAATACCATTATTCAAAAAAAGTTAGTAAGAAGCATCTTAAAAAAGGTGATCTAGTATTTATCGGTTCATCAAAGAATAGCATTTACCACGTTGGTATGTACATCGGTGGCGGTAAAATGATTGACGCTCAAAACCGTGGTGTTATCCGTGAAAGCATCCATGCTCCATGGTGGCACGTAGTTGCTTACGGTCGAGTTGCTTAATTCTATCTCTTAAAATCCAAAAAAGACGATTACTAAATGTAATCGTCTTTTTTTATCTTCTTTTACTGAATGTTGTAATCAGTGATTCTAATTTGATCGTCGCTTACTTCCATCTTGGTAAGACTTCCATTTGCAGGTCTTTCTCTAACATCGTACTTACCCTCACCAAAACGTTCAACTAGACTCAATACAGCGTTTCCGTGACTAATTAATAGTACATTATCACCATCATTAATATTTTCATCGTTTCTTATTAAGTCTAATCCTTTGTCCCATCGATTCCAGTATTCTTCGTTACTTTCTGCTTGATGGAAAGGATCAGCTTCTTTTAAGAAGTCCTTGGCCTTCCCGATTGAATACTTAGTAACAATATCCTTAAATGTTGGTAACCCATGTGGGGCACCAGCAACGTACCAGGTCTGATCCATATCATTTCCTTCATAGTATCCATAAAATTCTTCTCGGAGATAATTGGAAATGGTAGGTTCTTTAACTGAACTGGCCTTGTTACCATCTAAGATAATCTTCGCTGTATGCATTGCTCTGGTGGTGTCACTACAGTATGCAGCCGAAAAATGAGTATCAGCTAGTTTGTTAGCAGTCTTTTCGGCACCAGCGATTCCTTTATCAGTCAAAGGTGAATTACTCCATCCTTGCAAACGATTGTAAATGTTAAAGTATGTTTGTCCGTGGCGGACAACGTATAGATTAAATGTGATAACATTCATCCCCTTTTTTAGCTAATAACAATAGAATAGCACTAATAAAAAAAGTTAGACAACATTCTGCCTAACTTAACTCAGTATTGTAATATTTAGACGCAATCTTGTGGTAGCGCAACTTATCTAGCGTCTTATAAATTATCATTTGTAGTTCATGTAGTTTAATGATAGTGTAGGAACTCAATTGGACTAAGATTAATCTTTCAGTACGATTGATAATCTCTTGGTTACTAGTTAAAGCTAGCAAGTCACTATGGACCATCTCTGGCATGAATTCAATTATTTGTCCATCACTTAACTGAACATTTAATTTTTTAGTATTACCTTTTAGCAATGCCGTCATCCTCCTACTGATTTAACTTTATTTTACAACATCTGTATAATTTTGCAACTATATATAGTGACAACTATTTTTTATTTCGCCACATATTGTGGTGACGTATTTATAACACGAAAAAAACATGCCTTTTTTACTTTGGTCTGTTAATATTAAATATGAATTATATCAAAGGAGCTCTTCATTTTGAAAGCGATAAATTATCTGCGCTCTAAAATGTCCACTAGGCTAGGTTTTTTCATCCTACTAGTTGTTTTATTTTGGGCTAAAACTATATACGCATATTTCACTGATTTTCAATTAGGTCTTGCAAATCCATTTGAATACTTCATAGCATTCATTAATCCAATCGCAACTACCATGCTATTGTTTGGACTTGCAATGTACATCAAATCAAGTAGATTATTTTACCCTATCATCCTTTTGATTGATGGGTTAAACACTTTACTACTATATTTAAACGTTATTTATTATCGTGAATTTACCGACTTCATGACAGTAAGTACCATGACTGGTTACTCAAAAGTTAACCAAGGGCTTAGTGGATCATCACTTGCACTTACCATGCCTCATGACGTCTTCTATTGGTTAGATATCGTGTTAGTATTACTTTTACTATTATTTAGAGTAATTCGTATCGATAACAATAAATTCGGTGGCAAAGGTGCATTCGCCATTACTTCCGTCGCTATGTTAATATTTACTGCCAACCTATCATTTGGTGAAATGGCTAGACCACAACTTCTAACAAGAACTTTTGACCGTACATACATTGTTAAATATCTTGGTGTAGATTCATTTACAGTCTATGATGCTATCTCCACGCAACACACTAAGGACTTGCGTGCAATGGCTACCAAATCAGAAATGAATGACGTTAGAAAGTTCATTAATAAGCACTACGCTGCTCCTGAAAAATCCATGTTTGGTCTTGCCAAGGGTAAAAACGTAATTATTATTCACTTGGAAAGTTTCCAACAATTTCTAATTGATAAGAAGGTAAATGGACAAGAAGTAACACCATTTTTAAACAGTCTCTACCATAGTAAGTCGACGATCGCCTTTTCTAACTTTTTCCACCAAGTAGGACAAGGAAAGACATCTGACGCTGAAAACATGCTAGAAACAAGTACTTATGGATTACCTCAAGGTTCAATGTTTACTCAATTTGGAAGTGACAATGTTTTCCAAGCAGCTCCTGCTATTTTGAAACAAAACAAAGGGTACACTTCAGCTGTTTTCCATGGAAATGTTGCTAGTTTCTGGAACCGAAACAATGTCTACAAGAACATGGGATATCAATACTTCTTCGACGAAAGCTACTATGATACTTCCGGAGATAAGGCATTGGGTTATGGTTTAAAGGATAAACTATTATTTAGAGACTCCGTCAAGTACCTTGAAAGATTGCAACAACCTTTCTATGCTAAGTACATCACAGTTACTAATCACTTCCCTTACTCAATCGATAGTGAAGACAGTAACTTCAAAACTACTAATACCGGCGATACCAAAGTAGACAACTACTTCAAGACAGCTCATTACCTAGATCAAGCCATTCAAGAATTCTATGCATACTTACAAAAATCAGGATTGTTGAAGAAATCAATCATCATGCTATATGGTGATCACTATGGTATTTCTAACTCAGAAAACTTAAGTCTTGCTAGAGCATTAGGTAAGAATCCTAACGACTGGACTGATTTTGATAATGCACAACTACAACGAGTTCCATTAATGTTTAACATTCCTGGAATGAAGAAGGGATACATTGATAATACCTACGGTGGTGAAATCGATGTATTGCCTACTTTACTCCACCTACTGGGCGTGAACACTAAACAATATATTCAATTTGGAACCGACTTATTCTCTAAGAAACACGATACAGTCGTCGCATTTAGAAATCGTGATTGGGTAAGTACTAAATACACGTCAATTAGTGGTACTATCTACAGCAACAAGACCGGTAAGGTAATTCACCCTACCCCTCATCAAAGAAAAGTCTTCAATAAGATGCAAGCTCGTGTTAACACCGAGTTATCATTCTCTGATGAACTAAACGAACAAAACTTACTTCGTTTCTACAACCCTAGCGGATTCACTCCGGTAAATCCTAAAGATTACAATTACCAAAATGGATTCCAAAAGGAACTTGGGACTGAAACAGAATTGGGCAAGAAGTCTACTAGTTTATATGACAAACTTAAGAAGAAATCTACTCAATCCCTATATAAGACCGATGCGCCAGAATTAAACCATTCAGGTGGATCATCTCGAATCTCCAAGAACAACAACGAAGATAACTAAAATAAAGCGACCAATTGAAAGATTGGTCGTTTTTTATTTGCTTTAAACTAACTTAAAGGTAAAATGATTATAATTGAATTAAGAGATAGAGAAAAAGTGAGTTGAAATAATGAAACAATTTAAAAATAAAACCGTCGAATTGATTTATAGTCTGTTTATTATTTTCATCGCCGTTGCATCCGTTGTGATGGTGGGTCTAGACTACTTCGGCGTTATCAACATCTACCATGGGATATTGGGGAATATCTACTATGGTATCTGGATTTTTTACATTATTGATTACATATCCGGCTTTCTATTGGCCAAGAACCACAAGCAATTCTTATTAGAAACATCATTGGACTTGATTTCACTAATTCCAGCCCATCCGATTTTCGTGGTATTTCGTTTATACCGTGTGATTAGAATCGTCCGTCACTACAACCTATTCTGGAAGTTTGGTTGGGACGGAAAAGTGACCGGTGGCATCCACCGTTTCATTTACGATACTGGTTTTATCTACCTATTCTCAATCAGTATTGTAATTTTGATCTTCAGTGCATTGATTTACTCACACTTCGAACAACACGATTTATCCACCTCATTATGGTGGGCAATTACAACCGCCACTACAGTTGGTTACGGTGATATTTCTCCGCAAACCGCTGGTGGTAAACTAATTGCCGCATTCCTAATGTTCGGTGGAATTGGTTTTATTGGTTTGTTGACCTCTACTATTACCGACTTCTTCACCCATGGAGATAAGGACGAAACAGACGATAAAATCGATCAATTAACCAGACAAATTGAAGCTTTAACCAAGGAAGTTCAAAGTCTAGAAAAGACGGTCAAAAAAAATAGCACCCCTTCTAAGGATGCTAAGAAAAAATAATTTTTTATGATAATTGAGTACTGTGAATTGGTGCTCGGTTACCTGGGTATAGGTCGTTCATAATCGCATTGATTGTGATTGGAACTTCACCGAATCCAGTCGCGATGATGGTTTGTTTACCATCATATTTAGCTTGATCACCCACGGCGTAAATGTTTTTGATATTAGTTTGAAGACTGCCATCAACCTTTGTGGCATGGTGGTCTTCTTCAATATCAATATTCCAGCCTTGCATGTCTTTATTATTAGAAATGAAGCCGTAATTTACCAAAATCTTATCAACATCAATATCGATAAATTCATCATCTGTCTTCATCTTCTTAGCGTGGACTCTAACTTGGTTATTGTCCACGTTTTCTAATGACTTAATCAAGTATGGAGTCACTAGTTTCACGCTTGATTGCTTCAATAGGTTGACGGTGTGTTCTAGTCCTCTAAACTCGTTGCGACGGTGCAACAAGTAGACTTCATCGGAAATGTTTTCTAGCATCAGTGCTTGATCGATTGCTGAATCACCACCACCCGCGACTAAAACTTTTTTATTTTTAAAGGCATCTAAGTCCGAAGCGGTGTATACTAGTTGTTGGTCTGAGATTGTTTCGACACCATCAGCGCTTAGTTTACGTGGGTTAAATGCCCCGTTACCAACTGCAATAATGATGGCTTTAGTTTTGGTAATTCCCTTATTTGTGGTAACCTTGAAAACGTCGTCGTCTTTCTCAACATTGACTACTGTTTGATTCAACTTAATGTCACCATCCATGGTGGCAAGTTGTTTCTTCAAGTTAGCCACTAAATCACGACCTGAAATCGCAGGATAAGCTGGGATATCTAGAATCGTTTTTTCTGGATATAATGCATTTACTTGTCCCCCTAGTTCCGAAAGGCTTTCGATGATTTGGAATTTGGCGGTACGTAGTCCGGCATAAAAACCGGCAAACATTCCAACGGGACCTCCTCCAATTATCGTAATATCATAGATTTCAGCTGACATTTTACTTTAACTCCTTTTATTTTGGTGTTATTTAATATATTATGTATCTTATAATTATACTTTAGCAAAGGAAGAACAATTATGCACAGCAAACGCAGAAAAATTATCATTGGGATTGTTTTGATTATTGAAGCAATTGCCCTATTCATCACTACCTCATGGATTTTCAGAGGTCGTGTCCTAAATGATGTGAAGGTAGATAAGACTAGAACTGCTACTATCTTCATCCCTGGTTATGGTGGAAACGCCGTTTCAACCGATGACTTCATTAATCAATTCAACGATCATGGCATTGCTAAACGTGCTCTTCGTATTCATATTTCTAGCAAGGGTAAGGTTACTACCATGAAGAAATATGTCAAGAAGATTTCAGCTGATAACCCATTAGTTCAATTAATCTTTGAAGACAACACTCACCCAATCAAAGAAGCTAAACAAATGAAGAATGTGATGACTTACCTATACAAGACTTATCACATTAAATCAGTTAACTTCTTAGGACATTCATCAGGTGGTCAAATCGCCTATGAATACATGGTTAGAAACCCTAACCAAAAGAACGCTCCTAAGATTAACAAGTTCGTAAGTATCGCAAACGACTACCCAGCTGGTGACAAACGTGCTAAGAACTTACCACGTAACCTAAAGATATTTAACATCGCTGGTGAAATTTACAACGTTGGTACCGATGGTGAAGAAGCCGTTGATATCGTTAAACCAATGGGTAAACTAGTTAAGCCTTACGTTAAGAGCTACCAATTCTATCTATACCGTGGAGATCCAATTTCTGCTGAACATTCAATGTTACATGAAAACCCAACATTGGATAAAACAATTGCTGAATTCCTATTTAGAAACTAGCAACCACAATCTCGATTTCATTTAGAAGTCGAGATTTTTTATTAACAAATTTCTTACTTTCGTTAAATTTGTTCGTATTTATATGCTATTTCCTTAAAAACTTCTTAGTATCCCCTTTTATTTTGGACTGAAAGCCCATATAATTAAAGTTAATGAAAAATGTTCACGGACAAAGATCCGTGAGGGGAATTAATATTGGGAGGGTTTTTCATTATGGCAAAGCAAAAAATTATCTTAGACGTTGATACAGGTGTCGATGACGCAATGGCTATCGCCTACGCTGTCGCTGCCCCTAACGCCGATTTAGTAGGTGTTGTGAACTCATACGGAAACGTATTGGTAGAACAAGCCGCTAAGAACTCACTTGAAATTCTAGACCTATTAGGTGCTACTGACGTACCAGTATTTGAAGGTGAACCTCATTCACTAGAAACTGACAGTTTCGAAGTAATGGAAGTTTCAGCTCACATTCATGGTGTTAACGGTGTTGGTGAAGTTGAATTACCAGCAAGTAGCCGCCAAGTGGAAGAACAATCAGGTGTCGACTTCATCATCGAAGCCGCTCACAAGTACGGTAAGGATCTAACAATCATCCCTACTGGTCCACTTACCAATCTAGCCTTAGCCTTACGTAAGGACCCATCAATTGCCGACTTAATCGGTAACGTTACTCTAATGGGTGGTGCTTTGACTGTTCCTGGTAACGTTTCTGATGCTGCTGAAGCAAACATCAACCAAGATGCTACTGCTGCAAACGAAGTATTCAGAAGCCCACTACACGATACTATGGTTGGTCTAGACGTTACATTAAGAACGCTTCTAACTAAAAAAGAAACTCAACAATGGCGTGACTTAGGCACTGTTGCTGGTGAAAAGTTCGCAGATATTGTTGACTACTACATCGATATTTACGCTGAAATGTACCCACACCTAGGTGGTTGTTCACTACACGACCCATTAGCCGTTGGTGTTGCTTGTGATCCTAGCTTCGTTCAAACATTGGACTTAGACCTATTGGTTCACACTGGTGAATTAAACTACGGACGTACTACTGGTGATACTGCTCATCTAGACGATCCAAACCCTACTGCTAGTGTTGCTATTCAAGTAGATGAAAAGCGTTACCTAAAGACATTTATGGAATACTTAAACTACTTATTCGCAAACAACAAGTAAACAAAAAGGACTTAAACCTCTCGTTTAAGTCCTTTTTTATTTAGTCTTTAAAGCATTTGTGTAAGAAAACTGCCACCCCATCGTCATCGTGGTCGACGGTCACATCTGTGGCAATCGCCTTGATTTCATCGGAGGCGTTGCCCATCGCAACCCCCACATTGGCAGCTTCAATCATTTCGTAATCATTTTCCGCATCACCGAATGCCATCAGGTTGGAAAAATCCAATCCTAAGTGCTTTAACAAGATATTTAAACCGTAAGCCTTACTCATGTTTAATGGCAAAAATTCCATGATTTTGGGCTGAGAACGAACGATTTTATAATGGTCAGTAATTTCTGCTGGGAAATTAGCACGTGCATTATCCAATACCGCAATTTGTTCTGACATGATGGCCTTACTGTATGGTTTGTCATCTAATTTCTTGAAGTCCATTGGAACGAATTCAAGTGGTGAGTTCAAGACTTCCTTATAAGTGGATTTGACCAAGTCAGTTAGTTCGTAAACCTTTTCAAAGTCTAGAATATCCAATGGTAAATCGTTATCCAATGCGTATTGATGAATCAATAAAAAGTCATCTAGGGTTAGTCCCTTTTGGTTTAACACCTTTTGATCATGGTTTCTAATAACCATGCCACCGTTGAAGGTGATGGTGTAATCATTTTCTTCAGTCAATCCAAGTTGTTTTACATATGGCCAAACCGCATTAATCGGACGACCGGTACAAAGTACGACCGCAATTCCCTTTTTATGTAATTTTTGTAGTGTTGAAACATTTTCATCACTAATTTCTTTTGCTGAATTCAATAGTGTATTGTCTAAGTCCAGCGCAATCATTTTTATCATAATGTGACTCCTTTTGAGTGAATAAAAAAACGACATTACAAATGTAATGCCGTCACTCTAAAATATTAAGCTTCCAACTGTGATTCTAATTCTTTTAGTTCAGTTTCACGAATGGAACGGGGTAAGAAACGACGAATTTCTTCCTCATTGTACCCAACTTCCAAACGTTTGTCATCAAACACAATAGGACGTTTGATAAGGTCTGGATACTTGACAACTAAATCTACCAAGTCTGATAGTGACAAGCTATCAAAATCGATGTTTAGCTTCTTGAAAATTTTGGATCTTGTTGAAATGATGTCTTCGCTCCCATTTTCAGTGAGACGTAAGATTTGTTTTACTTCGTCTCCATTCAATGGGTTAGAATTGATATTTCTTTCGCGGAAAGCAATATCATGGTCCTTTAACCAGGCTCTAGCTTTACGACTGGATGCACTACTTGGTGCGACGTAAAGATTCAACATTTATATCACCCCTTAATCGCTTAATTTTTATAAAAACAATTATGGTTAGGTTAGTAGTACTTACTAAATGTAAATACAATTAACTGTAATTATCTTAACACACCCATAAGATAAATCAATTTAAATTTTTATTAAGAAAGGGTAAATGTTAATCAAATCTTAATTTTTCATTTTTAAAAAAGTGATAGAATATACACAATAAAAGAAAAGGCAGAATCATAACAATTTAAGATGGGGGTGGCTCGATGAAAATAAATCTTTTAGAGACAAGTGATACGCACGGCTTTTTGTTTCCCACTAACTATGTAAACTTAAAGGACGATAAACCCTTTGGGGTGCTTCGTTGTGCTACAGCAATCAAGGATCTCAGAACCAAGCTAGATAACGTCGTAGCCATCGATAATGGGGATTTCTTGCAAGGTTCAGCATTGGCCTACTACATTGCGGAAATCAAAAAACAATCCGCACCGAAACAAATTAACGATGTGTTTAATGACGTTGATTATGATTTTGGAGTATTAGGAAATCATGAGTTTAATTACGGATTATCATACTTACACAACACCATAAATGAGTGTAATCGCCATTTTCTTTGTGCCAACATTATCGATCAAGACGGTAATCACCCATTTGGTAACCCATATGAAATTAAAGATATTAATGGTGTAAAGGTCGGATTTTTGGGTCTAACCACTCAAGGTACCACTAAGTGGGAAAAGAACTCCCATTTAGCCGGTCTAACCTTTCTTTCTGCCAAGGACACCGCAGCCAAATACATCCCTGAAATGAGCGAAAAAACCGATTTAAACGTCATCGTTTATCACGGCGGAATCGAACGTGATGAAGAAGGCATTCCAACCGAAGTCTTAAACGGTGAAAACGAAACATACGACATCTTAGCGCATGTAGAAGGTGTCGATGCCATAATCACCGGTCACCAACACAGAAAGATTGCTGGTCATCTATTGGGTGTGCCAATCATTCAACCAGGTCATCGTGGCCAATACATTGGTCACATCGAATTGGACGTTCAACAAGATGACAATGGTAAGTATTTTGTGCAATCCAGTGAATCAGAATTAATTCCAACCAAGAAATACCATGTTGATCATGAAATCGCCGATAAGCTGGACGACATTCAAACACAAATCAATAAGTGGTTAGATGAACCAATGGCTCATATAGAAGGTTCAATGGACTTTGATAATGCCTTTGAAGCCCGTCTAAACAAGACTAGTTTCATTCAGTTCATACAAAACATTCAAATGCAAACCATGGGAGTCGACATTTCGGCAACCGCACTATTTAATGATGAAGCTCACGGTTTTGAAAATCCGATTACAATGAGAAATATCATCACTAACTACGTTTACCCTAACAGTCTATCCGTGCTAAAAATTACCGGTGCCGAATTGAAGGCCGCCATGGAAAATAGTGCGAAGTACTTTGACTATCAAAACGGCAAGATTGGTGTTAACCATGACTACATCTTCCCTAAATTAAAGCACTACAACTACGATATGTATGAAGGTGTCGACTACGTGATTAACGTCGCTAAACCAGTTGGCCACCGCATCGAAGATTTAACTTATCATGGCAAGCCAATCGATGATCATGCCGAACTAAAAATCGTGTTAAATATCTATCGTGCCGTCGGTGGTGGTAACTACCAAATGTTTTCTCAAGACAAGATTATCAAGTCTGATGATCGCATGATGAGCCAATTAATTGCTGATTACTTAAGAGAACACAAGACCCTTAAGGCTGAAAACAATCATAACTTCAAGGTCATCTACAGACCATAAAAAAAGAGTTCCAAAACATCATGTTTTGGAGCTCTTTTTGGTTTAACAATAATAGCTTTAAGCTTCTTTAACTGTATTATGATTGCGTTTCTTATTCTTACCAACGTATTGAACGGCTTTAAGTTCACGAATGGTAGTAACCTTAATCTTACCTGGATAAGTCAATTCATCTTGAATTTGATCCTTAACGTGTTTAGTTAATAACTTACTGTTATCATCATTTAACATTTCAGGATTTACAATAATTCTGATTTCACGACCGGCTTGGATGGCATAGCTATCTCGAACACCCTTGTGTTGGTTAGCAATGTTTTCTAGGTTACGTAAACGACTGACGTATTCTTCTATTGATTCACTTCTAGCTCCTGGACGAGCACCGGAAATGGCGTCAGCAGTGGCAACTAGAATGGAGATTGAATCAGTTGGTTCGACGTCTCCGTGGTGAGAAGCAATTGAGTTAACGACGACTTCGTTTTCACCAAAAGCCTCAGTTAGCTTGACCCCTAGTTCGACGTGGGTACCACCAACTTCGTGGTCAATGGCTTTACCAATATCGTGAAGTAGTCCAGCGCGTTTGGCCAATTGGGTATTCAAACCTAATTCGGCAGCCAAGGCACCGGTCAATTGAGCAGTTTCAATTGAGTGGTATAAAACATTTTGACCATAACTAGTTCTAAACTTCAACTTACCAATAATCTTCATCAAGTCAGGATGAACACGTCCAACGTGTAATGAGTGAACGACTGTTTCACCGGTTTCACGTAAAGCCGCGTTAACCTTTTGAGTAGTGGTATTAACCAGATACTCGATGTTGCTGTTGGTAAAGTGACGAGAAATAATTAAGCTTTCAATAGTTGTACGAGCAATTTCTCTTCTAATTGGATCATGAGTAACAATGTGAAGTAGTAATGGGTAGTCTTCATCAAAGATTAAATCAGTTCCAGTTAGGGTTTGTAGTAGACGAACATGTTGTTCATCCTTACCAATTAACTTGGATTTGATGTCGCTACTTGGCAAGGCAATATTTCTTTCAATATGACTTCTAGGTTCATCCCTAGGGCCTCTTTGAATGGCTTCGATTACTAAATCATTAGCAATCTTGTTAGCCGCAACCTTGCTTTCGGATAAGTTGTACTTAACTTCGATGTCTTTTTCACGACGAAGAGCATTTTCGGTATGATTCAACACAGCATGACGAGCATAGTTCTTGTCTATATGACTGATTGATTGAAGCGTCAATTCACGTTGTTGCCAAATGTCTTCGGCTTGGTGCATAACGTCGTCGATATCATCTTGGACCTTAGCTTGTTCATCTCTGCGTTCATTTAAATCATTAGTATATTTAGTTAGGCGTTTCTTCATTTGTTCCAAGTACTTTTCGTGTTGGTTCAAACGGTTTTCACGAGTGATATTTTCTTCTTTTTGAGACTCAATTTCATCGTCTGCAATCTTTTGGTATTGCATGATATCTTCTTTGTCATCGGCAATAATTTGCTTAGCCTTAATGGCAGTCTCATCAGCGGTCTTTTGTAAATGTTGTGTGGCCTTACTTTTGGCAGCGTCAACTTGACCCTTGATGCGCATATCACTAACCCAAAAGCCTAATAAAGCACCAGCGATTAAAAATACTAATGCGGCTAGTTCAATCAAAAAGCGTCCTCCTTTCTGATTTTTTTATTTTTTTAACGAATATTAAACGTATTGTTTGATGGTGTTATTACACACTATCTATAATAACATTTAACCCCCTATTTGATACACTGAAAGTTTTTAAAATTACGAAAAAGGCGCTAGATTCAACATCTAACGCCCTTAACATTATTTAAAATATTTGTTCAAAAATCCCTTAATTGTATCAACATACAACTTGGGATTAGTTTCATATGAAGCTGCATGAGCTGCATTTTTAACAACCAGTAGCTGTTTTGGCCCCTTGCTAGCCTTGTATAGTGGGTAAACCATGCGAGTTGGTACAAACTTATCTTTGGCACCATGAATGAATAACATTGGACGATGGTTCTTCTTCACTTGATTTAGTGACGAAGCTTCGTACATGCTGTATCCGGCTCTAATGTGGGTAATTCCACTTAGAATTGGAACCAATGGCCAACGTGGGAATGCTGGCATGTGGTAAAGTTGACCGGCTTCATAGTTAATTTCATCAGAAACACTGGTGTAACCACAGTCTTCAATAAATGCCTTAACTTGATGTGGAACGTCTTTTTCACCTGATACCATCATGGTAGTAGCTCCCCCCATGCTGACACCAAACATCACAATCTCGGTCTTTGGTCCTTGGTACTTGATGACCTTTTTCATCCATTTAATGTAGTCCAAACGATCTGGCCAACCGTAACCAACGTAGTTACCCTCACTTTGGCCTTGGCCTCTATCATCGGGAGTTAAAACGTTGTAGCCCATTTGATGGAAGATGTAAGCATATGGTGCCATCTTTTCCTTACTACCCATGTAACCGTGGGCAATCACAACGGTCTTGTTGGTCTTCTTGTCGGCTGGAATGTAGTTGGCCACCAGCTTTAAGTTACCGGTCGCAGACTTTTGGGTCCAGTGAATTTTTTTGACGTTGTAGTACCACTTGGTACCCGCATATAGTGGTGAGTTCTTCTTAATTTTATCGTTACTTAAAAATGTCTTGTGTGAAGGAACCACGGCGACGTTGTAGAAGTACATCCCCGCACTCACAAAACCAACGACCGTTAATACGATTAAAGTAATCACGGTCGCTAATAAGATTTTGGTTTTCTTTTTCAAGATAGTAATCTCCATTTCAGTATTTAATAATTCGAGTATAGAGTTTCAATAAATAAAAAGCAACTACCCGCCAATTAGACGCATTTTCGGTTATAATATGCATAGAGGTGTTGTAAATGTTTCCGATTCGATTAAGAGCTCTTCGTAAAGGGCAACATATCAGTATGAACCAACTTGCAAACAATCTAAACGAAAGATTTCCAGAAGATGAACACAAAAATACCCCTTCACAAATTGGTAATTGGGAACGCGGGATTCGTTCACCTTCTTATGTCGAAATCAAAAAACTGGCATTGTACTTCAACGTCAGCATGGATTATTTGACAGGAAGAACTTCTGTTGAACATTTCAATCTAGGTAGTGTCTTGATGGAAGAAAATGAACTAACCTTTGGTAATCACACTTTGGATCAACAAGATCGATACGAAGTATACCAACTTATCAATGGTTATCTTCATGGCAAGGACCGTCAATACTTAGAAGACGGTGAACAACCAGAAGCATACCAAGAAGAACTTAATTTAAATTTTGATGATTATAAAATGTAAAAAACTCCAGAGTATATCTGGAGTTTTTTATATTATTCATTTTTAATCTTTAGGTAAATTTGGATTGTCCAAGTGATGAATTTGTCCTTTAAATTCGTCAGCGTTAACTTCAATATCCTTACTGTGATCCCTGCCAGTTTCACCGTATGAAACCATGTAATCGGCAGCTTCACCGTGTTCTACAATATCTAGACCAGCTTTTTCTTCTTCTTCAGTTACACGCATTGGCATTACTAGTCTTAGTAATGAAATAATTATAGCGCAAGCCACTGAAACAAAAATGATAGTTACTAAAGTAGCAATAATTTGTGTTACGAATAACTTCATACCACCACCATACAATAGACCATTATCAACAACTGAGCTGTTTACTGATTTAGTAGCAAGTAAACCTGTCATAATACTTCCGACCATTCCTGAAACACCGTGACAGCCAAAGGCATCTAATGTGTCATCAGCACCCACTTTGGACTTTAGAACGTTTACGTAGAAGTAACTTACTAAAGTAGCAACAATTCCAATTGCAAAAGCACCGGCGATAGTTACGAACCCTGCTGCTGGAGTGATACCAACAAGTCCACAAAGCGTACCAGTACAGATACCACCTAATTGTGGCTTACCAACAAAGTGCATATCTAACATCATCCATACCATCATTGAAGTAGCAGCAGCTACAGTTGATGTCATGGTAGCTTGCATTGCTACGTTGTTTACGCCTAGAGCTGATCCGGCGTTGAAACCATACCAACCTATCCAAAGAATAGTAGTACCAAGCAATACCCATGAAAGATTGTAGTGCTTAGTTTCTTTACCAAAGTTAAGACGCTTACCTAGGTAAATTGAAAGTACCAACGCAGTAACCCCTGCATTAATATGTACGACAGTTCCACCGGCAAAGTCTAAAGTACCAAGCTTTGCTAAGAATCCAGTTGGTGACCAAACCATGTGTACCATTGGGTAGTAAATGATAATTGACCAAAGGATTACAAACCATAATAAGAACTTGAAACGAATACGACCAACAATCGCTCCAACGAATAGCGCTGGTGTAATAACAGCGAACATCATTTCAAAGATTGAGTAAATACTTACTGGAATCTTAGTGGCTGTTAGTTCGTTTAAGTTAATCCCATTCATAAATGGATGTGCTAGGTTTCCAATAAATCCACCCAAATCACCTGAGAATGATAGACTATAGCCGAAAGCAATCCATAAGATAACTGCTAAACCAGTCATAATGAAAACCGACATAGTTGTATTAACAACGTTTTTCTTTGAAACTAGGCCCCCATAAAAGAATGCTAGTCCCGGGGTCATAAAGAGAACTAAAATACTTGAAATAAAAACAAATCCTGTACTTGCTAAATCCATCAATATCTACCTTCATTTCATTAATGTTATATCATGTAACATATTATAGCATTAAAAATAAATAAGTACAGTCTTAAATTGATTTAATTTAAATCTAAACATAAAAATAGCACTTATATGTTACATAACCTTACATGTAAGTGCCTTTTTGCATTCATATCGTTTTTCCCATAAAATAATAATTAACCAACTCAAGGGAGTTAGACAATGGATAAAAAGAAACTACTGAAAAAAATGAAGAAAAACAAAAAAATCACCCATAAGCCTTCATATATTGAAAGAATGAAGAAGTACTATGATCTATTTAGTGATTTTTCTGATATTAAATACCTAGTTAATAATATTTTAGAAGCCGACCGCTTATTAGAACAAAAACAATTACCACAGGACTTACCAATATTGTTATTACCTGATGACATCCAAGATACTATTTTTGCCTACGTAAACGAAAAATATCCGATGGGCGATTCTAAAGGAGACGCAGTCTGGAATCAATTCGTTGATCAATTACCAAAATTAGATAAGGACATCCGTGAATTTCGTGATTATTTGGAAAATCAATATGGAATGTGGGCATACATCTCTGCCCCATTCACCAATGACATCGCCAAATTCTTAAATGGAAAAAAAGCCCTTGAAGTCATGGCAGGAAACGGATACATCTCTAAGGGATTACGTGAAAATGGTGCTAATGTTATTTGTACTGATAATCTGGCTTGGAAGAAGGAAAACGAGACCGGAAAGCATCTAGTTACGGACGTCGAATCATTGGATGCAATCGACGCTTTCAAAAAATACAAGGACGAAATTGACTACATCATCATGTGTTGGTCACCTGATGGTATTGATATTGACTGGAGGCTACTATCAGCCATCCGTGAATACGGTAAAGATATCCCACTAATTACTATCGGCGAAAAATACGGTGCCACTGATTCTAAACAGTTCTGGGACAATGCAGAATTTATCGAAAACGAAGATGTTAAAAAATTAAACCGTCACCATAAACCATTTGATTTAATCGAAGATCAACTATACTTAATCAAATAAAAAAGAGCGTAACTTCAAATGAAGTTACGCTCTTTTTGGCATCTACTAAGTAGACGGATAAGTGGTGTTCACATCACCAACATATCAGACACGCGAATTACGTCCGCATAATGTGTCCCCTTCGAAAATAT
>ERZ794949.110-NODE-110-length-31471-cov-3.152534_pt1 | contig 31471 bp, 25 predicted proteins | sample MGYA00511363_ERZ794949 | MGnify/ENA primary metagenome ERZ794949 (study PRJEB30137, sample SAMN04331402) | food metagenome | isolation source: T1 must sample point D1 replicate B | place: Australia: South Australia ...
CGTACCTCGGTCACCCGGCATACGATGATCCATGAACAGATCACACGTTTATTCCACGGTTTTCGTCGCGATTCACACCCGATGGCGGTGATGTGTGGCGTTACCGGGGCACTGGCCGCGTTTTATCACGACTCGCTGGATGTCAATAATGAACGTCACCGGGAGATTGCCGCCTTCCGTCTGCTGTCTAAAATGCCGACGGTTGCAGCCATGTGTTACAAATACTCTATCGGTCAGCCCTTCGTGTATCCGCGTAATGATCTCTCTTACGCCGGCAATTTTTTACACATGATGTTTGCAACCCCTTGTGAAGAATACGTCGTCAATCCGGTGCTTGAAAAAGCGATGGATCGTATCCTGATATTACATGCCGATCATGAACAGAATGCATCGACCTCTACGGTCAGGACGGCAGGATCTTCAGGCGCGAATCCGTTTGCCTGTATCGCCGCGGGGATTGCCTCTCTGTGGGGGCCGGCCCACGGGGGAGCGAATGAAGCGACTTTACGTATGCTGGAAGAGATTGAGACCGTTGAGCATATTCCTGAGTTTATTCGCCGGGCGAAAGATAAAAACGACTCTTTCCGTTTGATGGGCTTTGGTCACCGCGTGTATAAAAACTATGACCCACGGGCCACCGTCATGCGTGAAACCTGCCATGAAGTGCTCAAAGAGCTGGATATGAAAGACGATCTGCTGGAAGTGGCCATGGAGCTGGAGCACATTGCACTGAATGACCCGTACTTTATCGAGCGTAAACTCTACCCTAACGTCGATTTCTATTCCGGCTTGATCCTGAAAGCGATGGGGATCCCGACGTCTATGTTTACGGTGATCTTTGCAATGGCACGTACCGTCGGCTGGATCGCACACTGGATTGAAATGCATGAAGAAGGAATGAAGATCGCCCGTCCAAGGCAATTATATACCGGCTATACGGAGCGTGAGTTCCATACCAGCCTCACCGAATAATTCAGGCGACAAACACCTCCTGCACGGAGGTGTTTGTCCTCCCGGCCAAACAGCCCCAGTCATTAAGAACGCTCAACGGAGGCAGGCAGAGCCTCCGGGTCTAGCCAGCCGGTCAGCTCTCCCCTCTTTCGACCGTATTAGCCGGTAAAGAGTTTCTGTAATACTTTACGCATAGGCTCTTTATCTGCCTCTTTATCGAACCAGTAAGTGAGGTTTAACGCCCCCTGATTCACCAGCATATTTAATCCATTCAGTGTCCGGCAACCTTTATCCGCGGCTTTTCTTAAAAGCGCTGTTTGCGGCGGATTGGGGATCACATCAGCAACAAACAGCGAGCTTTCCAGACTCTCCGTATCAATGTCCGGTAACGCGTCAGCATCATCCAGCCCGACAGACGTCGCATTCACCAGAATATCCGGAAGCGGATCAATGCGTAACCCCGGTGTCCAGGCCTTAAAGGTCGCTTTTGCTTTCGTATTGTCGTTGATCAGATCGACCAGTTCCTGACCTTTTTTCTTATCACGGTTAATGATGGTAATTTCTGTGGCTCCGGCTAAGGCCGATTCCACGGCAATGGCCCGGGCTGCCCCCCCGGCTCCCAGCAATGCCAGGGTTTTGCCTTTGACATCAATTTGCTCACTTAATGCCTCGACGAACCCCTTACCGTCGGTATTCTCGCCGGTGAGTTTACCGTCACGGATAATGACACAGTTAACGGCACCGATGACTTTGGCTGAGGTGCCCAGTTCATCAATATACTCAATAATGGCCTGTTTGTTGGGTATGGAGCAGTTAAACCCGCGCCAGCCCATGGCTTTTGCACCAGCCACGGCCTGCTCAAGCTGCTCTTTGCCGACATCACAATTGATATAACGGGCAGGAATGCCCTGATGCTGGTAGGCAGCTTCCATGACGGCCACGGTGGGGTTTTCGGCACAAGGTGAAGAGAAAGAACCGGTCAGATCACTCAGAAAATTTTCTTGTTCAGCCATCAGAAACTCCTGTTATCAGAATGTTTCTTTAAGCCTTAAACAGAATGGCAGCACTGTCAACGTTACTGCCATTGATAATATGAATCATAATATTACCCGCGGCATGATCGCCGCGTGCGACCCGATATCCTGCCCTGCACATCGGGGCTTCAGGCTACTGTGCAGTGATCATAATATTTTCCCGGCGGAAGGCTTCACACAATGCCCGGGCGAACAGCAAGGCATGTTCCCCATCCCCATGCAGGCAGACGGTCTGCGCGGTGACACGAACCTGCTCCCCGCTCACTGCGGTGACTTCCCCCTGCTGTACCATCTGCAAAGTCTGAGTGATCGCCTGGCTGGCTTCAGCCAGTAATGCGCCGGGTTCTCCGCGAGGTACCAGCTCACCCTTCACGGTATATCCCCGGTCTGCAAACACTTCCTCACGCGTCGCTAAACCGTAATGCTGCCCCGCGGCAATCAACTCACTGCCGGCCAGTCCGACCAGAATCAGTCCGGGATCTGCGGCGAAGACCGCCCGGGCGATGATGTCTGCCAGTTGTCTGTCACGCGCCGCCTGGTTATACAGCATCCCGTGGGGTTTCACGTGGGCTAACGCAACGCCTTCACTGGCGGCAATGGTTTTTAACGCCCCAATCTGATAGAGCTGCTGCGCATAGACGTCCGATGCCGGTAACGTCATCGCCGTCCGGCCAAAATTCTCACGATCCGGAAAAGAAGGATGCGCTCCGACCCGTACCCCGTATTGTTTTGCCAGACGTACGGACTGCAACATGGTGGATGCATCACCGGCATGAAATCCGCAGGCGATATTGGCTGAACTGACTAATTGCAGCAACTGATCATCCAGAGCCGAACCCTCACCCAAATCCGCATTTAAATCTATTTTCATCTCTCTGAGAGTCCCCATTCCATCATCTTCAGTACATGCTGCTGGTGCTGTTTTGCCCGTAATGCTTCTTCATGAGTACAGTGAACAAAATGTATCGGCTCCCCCGGGCGTATCTGTGCCAGATGGTAAAGATCCGCCGAAATCACCACGCCTATCCGGGGATAACCTCCCGTCGTCTGGGCATCTGCCATCAGAACCACAGGCTGTCCGCCGTTAGTGACCTGTATCGTCCCCGGCAGCACCGCATGGGAGAGTAACTCCCGGCCGCACGGCCGTTGGAGTTGCCGGCCCTGTAAACGGAACCCCATCCGGTTACTCTGAGCTGACAGCGTCCAGCCTGTACGCCAGAATGCCTGACCGGATCCGCGGCTGAACTCATGGTATTCGGGCCCGGGGATGACCCTCACGCGATTTCCCCACAATAATTGCCTGACCCCGGCACTGTGTGAAAACTCCCGGGTCGGCGGATTCAGCGGTAACTGATCACCGTCACGCAGATAGCGCCCCTGCCAGCCACCAAACCCGGCTTTCAGATCCGTACTGACGGATCCCATGACCTCAGGCAGATCAAAACCGCCATTGATCGCCAGATAGCTTCTGACTCCGCGCAGTGCACGATGTAATGTCAGCACCTGTCCTGCCCTGGCGAAAGTTCGCCAGCCTGTCCAGACGGGCTTACCCTCAAGTTCGGCCTCACAGCCTGCACCGGTCAGGGCGAACCAGCTATCGCGTCCAAAAATGAACTGAGCCTGTCCGAAAGTGACCTCGAGGACGGCGCTGTTTTCAGGATTACCTGCCAGCAGATTCGCCGTTTTCATGGCCGGCAGATCCAGGGCTCCGCTCAGGCTGATCCCTGACTGGCTATAGTGATAGCGCCCGGCATCCTGAACTGAGGTGGCCATTCCGGCACGGAGGATGGTTAACATTGTCCCTCCTTCTGAGGCACAAAGCGCACCGTATCCCCGGGAGCCAGTAAAACCGGCGGGATGCGTTGCGCGGAAAATAAAGATAACGAGGACTGGCCGATAAGCTGCCAGCCCCCCGGCGTCGGAAGCGGATAAATACCCGTCTGGCTTCCGCCAATCCCGACGCTGCCTGCAGGTACCGAAATTCTGGGCTCAGCCCGGCGCGGGCAGTGAAGACTGACATCCAGCCCGCCCAGATAAGGGAACCCGGGCTGAAAACCAATAAAATACACGGTATAGAGCGCAGCACTGTGCCGTTCAATGACCTGAGAAGGCGAGAGCTGGCAATAGCGGGCAACCTCTGCCAGGTCCGGACCCGCAGCCCCTCCGTAGATGACCGGGATAGTGACGGTTCGCGATTCAGGAATAGCCGCAGAGCTGTTTTCCCATTGGCTGCGAAGTCCCGCCAGCGCGGCCCTGGTATCCGACGGAATATCCTGCAAAATAACGGTCAGATTGTTCATTCCGGGAATGACTTGCCGGACCCCTTGCACTTTTTCCAGTTGCCTGGCCATTCCCCGGATTTTGTGCTGCGACGCCAGGGATACCGGGGGAGATAGCTCCATCACCAGTGCCTGCTCTCCCAGCATGTAATATCTGATTTGCTGCACCACCTGCCTCCGCATTAAAAACACGGCCCAATAAAGCCAATGTAGTGTCCACAGACACCTGTGATCCCGTGCTACCGTTATCCGTAACTGAAGGATCTGTGTCAACATTTTTAATAATTCAGAGACATACGGTAAAATGATGGCAGCCGGCCGGGGACAGAAAATGTCATATTTTCCGTAAACAGGAGATGAACTTCGCCAATAGAATAGCCTTGCAGGAGAGGAGGATCAGGCCGGATTATCCCTGCGGGGGAAAACCGCTTACCGGGGTATCCCTGCAGGGAAAAATTAAGTATGACACGGTAATGCAAGGCCCTGCCGGGAAGACCCCCGGCAAAGCCCTGTCAGTGACGGAAAGGACACTCAGGCCGGGTTGTCGATATCGACGAAAGTGACCTGCAAACCCTGCTGCTCGCGGAGCCATTCCCCTAAGGCACGTATGCCTCCGCGTTCGGTCGCATGATGACCGGCCGCATAAAAATGGAGGCCTCGCTCACGGGCAACATGGATAGTCTTTTCCGAAACCTCACCGGTAATAAAGGCATCAACACCAAAATCTGCCGCATCATCGATAAAGCCCTGCCCCCCTCCGGTACACCACGCGATGCGGGTGATAGTATCGGGGGCATTCTCCCCGCTATGCAAAGGTTCACGACCCAGTTTATCCTGAATCAGCAACTTCAGGGCTTCACCGCTTAGCGGAGTCCTCAGCGAGCCATAAGGCACCAGCGGAACGATTTCACCCTCCGCCTGAATACCGAGCAGTTTTGCCAGTTGGGCATTATTCCCTAACTCTGGATGAGCATCCAAAGGAAGGTGCCAGCCATACAGATTGATATCATTCAGTAGCAGCGTTCGCAGGCGCTGACGCTTCATCCCTTTCACCAGCGGCGACTCATTTTTCCAGAAATAACCATGATGGACGATCACGGCATCTGCCTGTAATTTTACCGCCTCATCCAGCAGAGCCTGACAGGCGGTAACACCGGTCACTACCCGTTTTACTTCAGGACGGCCTTCAACCTGCAGACCGTTAGGGGCGTAATCGCTGAAACTGTGGCTGTTCAGTTGCTGATGGATCAATTGTTCAAGCCGGGTATTATTCATTCTGTTTCTCATTTTCCGGGGGATGGATTGTGCTTCCGGGCAGCCTCGTAGGCCTGCAGAGTCGTCTGACGCGCCTGCTTATGATCAACAATCTGTGCCGGATAATCCAGTGTTTTGCCGTGTTTTTTCGCCCAGTTGACCGGATCATGGATAGCTTTATCCGGCACAGCGGACAGCTCAGGGATCCAGCGCCGGATGAAATTACCGGCAGGGTCAAAACGTTCACCCTGCAGTTGCGGGTTAAAAATGCGGAAGTACGGCGCCGCATCGGTACCGGTGGAGGCGGCCCATTGCCAGCCACCGTTATTAGCGGCCAGCGAACCATCCAGCAATTGCGACATAAAGTATCGCTCACCTTCCCGCCAGTCGATAAGCAAATCCTTCACCAGGAAACTGGCGACAATCATCCGCAACCGGTTATGCATCCAGCCGGTTTCGTTCAGTTGCCGCATAGCGGCATCCACCACCGGAAACCCGGTCTTACCCTGTTGCCAGGCCCGTAATTGTTCATCATCCTTGCGCCAGCGGACATTTTCCGTCCAGTCGGTAAAGGGCTGATGACGACACAATGCCGGATAGGCCACCAGCAGATGAATATAAAACTCCCGCCAGAAGATTTCATTCAGCCAGCTGAAGGCATTCCCGCCGGACAGGGCTTCGGGATGGTCATGAAGGATACGTAACAGACACTGCCGTGCCGAAATCTGCCCGGTCGCCAGGTACGGAGATAATACGCTGGTGCCCGCATGTTCCGGGAAGTCCCGCAGACGATGATACTGTTCAGCTCCTTGCTGACTGAACTTACGCAGGCGCTGAAGGGCCGCCCGATGACCGGGAGGAAAACATTCCCGGTCATAGTCGCGACTCTGCTCACTCAGTGACGGGATATCATCCGCCTGAATATCCGCCGGATGTGCCCGCTTGTCAGGTGCGGGGTAGCACTCCGGGAGTTCATGTAAAAGCGCTTTGACCAGCGCTTTACTGAAAGGGGTATAAACATTGTACATTGTCCCTTTACCGGTCAGTACGCTGCCGGGAGGAACCAGGGTTCCGTCATGGAACCCCTGACTCACGATATCCTCTTCCGCGAGTTTTTGCTCTGCCCGTTGGTCTCGACGGTGTTCGTTCAGTTCGTATTGGTAGTTATAAAAAACCTGAGTCACCTCATACCTGTGACAGATACCGGAAAGCTGTTCCACACTCTGCGTAAAATCATCACAGGCAGCAAACAACAGCGGGATCCCCAGCCCGCTAAGGTCTTCACTCAGATGTTGCAGACTGTCACGAATAAACGATAGCTGACGTCCGGACACATCATGCTGCTGCCATTGCCCCGGGGTGGCGATGTACAGGGCTATCACCCTGGCATCAGGATCCTGGCAAGCCGCATACAGTGCAGGATTATCATTCAGACGTAAGTCATTTCTCAGCCAGACAAGATGAGTTTTCACAGCGCCTCCGTTTGCAGGGAAAATTCTGCCACAGAGGGCAGAGAGGGGAAAAGGTAGCGCTGGGATGACAACCAGCTATGCGGGTACATAGCAAGATAGCGCTTCAGCTCTGCCACCGGTGCTGACAGCGGTAATTCCCCGCGTCGGTAATCATCAATAATCGCCGCCAGTGCTTGTCTCTGCGGCCCGCTGAGGTGCGGGCGGAAATACCCCTGGATATGCATCAGCACATTGGTATGGTTTTCCCGCGTCGCAGGGCAGCTAAGAATTTCCATCAGCTTGCGGCGATACGCCAGCGCAAACGCTTCCAGGGATGGCCAGTCAGACATACCGGCCACCAGCGGTCCTGACTGACGATACAACGGCTGAGAATGCGCCAGTAATTGATATTTGTAACAGGTATGAAACTGCATCAGCCGGTTTGCTGTCAGCTCTCCGTCACACAAGGCATCAAATTCTGCACGTGCTGCCACCGATGCCAGAAACTGCTGACGCTGTTCGGGATGGGCGAGATCACTTTCATCAGTTAACGGCAGAGAAGGCGCATGTCCGGATAAACTTTCATATTCAGCCCGGCTCACCTGTTGTGAAATAATAATCCCGTTAACGGGCCAGAGCGTTAATTTCTGTCGGCTGGTCAGTGGCGGGTGCTCAGCATGTTCACGAGTCATGAGTGCTGTAACATCCTGTGCTGTAATGTGTTTCAGTCGGAATCCGGAAGGCAAATCAACCGCCAGGCGTGTCATGGCCTGGTCCCGGGACTGCGCGGTCAAAACCCCGATAAGCGGAGAAAGCGTCATAAACCTGTACCTTATATTTGAAACTGTACAGGTTTGGAGTATAGCGGCAATCACAGAAAAGATCTCCCGCTATCGCGTTTCCCGGTTTTTTCCCAAAAAAAAGCGCCCAACGGGCGCTTTTGAAATCTATTTCTCTGATCGTCATCAGGCGTTTTTGAGTACGTCGCTGACGATATCAACGGCTTCTTTTTCGATTTTTTCGCGGTGCTCAGCTCCCAGGAAGCTCTCACAATAAATCTTGTAAGCATCTTCGGTCCCGGAAGGACGCGCAGCAAACCAGCCATTTTTAGTCATAACTTTCAGGCCACCAATCGCCGCACCATTACCTGGTGCTTCGGTCAGTCGGGCGATGATCGGGTCACCGGCCAGGATATCCGCACTCACCATTTCCGGTGATAACTTTGATAGCACCGCTTTCTGGGCCGTGGTTGCCGGTGCCTGAATACGGTTGTAGCTCGGAGAACCGAATTTATCCGCCAGTGCATCATAATGCTGCTGTGGATTCAGTCCGGTCACTGCAGTAATTTCCGCCGCCAACAGACACATAATGATGCCGTCTTTATCTGTCGACCACGGCGTACCGTCAAAGCGCAGGAAGGAAGCCCCGGCACTCTCTTCGCCGCCAAAACCCAGGCTGCCATCAAACAGGCCATCAACAAACCATTTAAAGCCCACCGGAACCTCAATCAGCTGACGACCGATATCCTCTACCACCCGATCGATCATGGCACTGGAAACCAGCGTCTTACCGACGGCGACATCAGCAGACCATTGCGGACGATGGCGGAAAAGATAGTGGATCGCTACCGCAAGATAGTGGTTCGGATTCATCAGCCCGGACGGGGTAACGATGCCGTGACGGTCATAATCCGGGTCGTTAGCAAACGCCAGGTCAAATTTCTCGCGCAGAGCCAGCAGGCCCGCCATTGCACATTCAGATGAACAGTCCATACGGACCGCTCCGTCTTTATCCAGATGCATAAAGCGGAATGTCTGGTCGATAGCATCATTTACCAGCGTAATATTCAACTGATAATGTTCAGCGATACGTTGCCAGTAGGCAATCCCGGAGCCACCTAACGGGTCAACGCCCAGCGTAAGATTCGCTTTTTTTATAGCATCAAAATCAATAACATTCGCCAGCCCTTCCACATAAGGCTGGATCAGATCCTCTTCACGAATAAGTCCGCGGGTGTTGGCTTCCGCCAGAGTCAGGCGTTTTACGTCTTTCAGAGAGTCCCGGATTAACTGATTCGCACGGGCTTCAACCACTTTAGTTACATTGGTATCTGCCGGACCGCCATTCGGTGGATTATATTTAATCCCTCCGTCTTCCGGCGGGTTATGCGACGGTGTAATGACAATCCCGTCGGCCAGCGCTGAACCACGTTTATTATGTTGCAGGATTGCGTTAGAGATAGCCGGGGTCGGCGTATAGCCATTGTCCTGCTGGACAATCACTTCCACCCCGTTAGCGACCAGGACTTCCAGTACGGAGATCATCGCCGGTTCAGACAACGCATGGGTATCTTTCCCGACATAGCAAGGCCCGGTGATACCGTTTTTGCTGCGTTCTTCCGCAATCGCCTGGGCAATCGCCAGAATATGCGTCTCATTAAAACTCTGACGCGCGGAACTGCCACGGTGACCGGAAGTGCCGAATTTCACTGCATGGTCACTGTCAGACAGATCCGGTTTCAGCACGTAATACTGTGATGTCAGTTGCGCGACATTAATAAGATCGCTCTGTTGAGCAAGTTGCCCTGCCCGTGGGTGACTGGCCATTGCCGTTTCTCCCTAACGCTAAGTTCGGATTAAATAGTCCCGCAAACTTTGTCAGCAAGTTCCTGAGGAAACTTCATCGACTGCATAATGTGTTCGATCATGCTGCATTTGCGGCCGGTATTGGTATTGGTGATCACCCAGTAAGGTGTTCCCGGAATATGTTTCGGTTTAGTATGGGTGCCGCTTTGTAACAGCGTCTGCTCATCACCGGCGAAATAGACGCGTGTACGTCCCTGCATCGTCGTTGTTGCCTGACGGAACTCCCCGGGATCCAGACTATAAAGCGTCGACAGCACCATCATAAAGCGGTTAACGGCGCGCTTTTGTTCCGCATATTCATCGGACAATAACAACTCACGCACGGTACGAACACGATCCTGCGGGCGCGTTTCAGCACGCGCACTGACCAGTAGCGAAGTTTCCTTACTGTCAGCCTTTTTATCGGAGGTATCAGTGATTGCCTGCTCAGAAACTTTAAGCATTCTGCGCAAAATATCGGAGGCACTTTCGCCGATATGACGTGTATGGCTGGCAATATAGCGATAAAGCTCATCGTCTACTTCAATCGTTTTCATCTTTTTCCGTACTGTTATGGCTAATGTAAAATTCCGAATAATGGCAGTATACCGGAAATAATCTGATATTCTGCCCCGGTAAATTACCAGTTGATTATAAATTTAAACAGAGACAAGCAGGTAGAACTGAATTACCGTTCGCGTAAAAGTCAGAATATGCCTTAAAATCACCTGCCGGATTTCCTGAATAGTAAACCATGATACCCCAAGCCCGGGGTCCAACCGTAAGAACTTTGCCATGATTTTAAACAGTCGTCTGCAATCTGCACAAATTGATGAAGAATCATCCCCTGTTCTGCTGATCCATGGCCTTTTTGGCAGTATGGATAACCTTGGTGTGCTGGCCCGCAGCCTGCATCCGCACAGGACAGTATTACAGGTGGACGTCCGTAACCATGGCCGTTCTCCGCGAGCCGCCGGGATGGACTATGCGGTCATGGCGCAGGATATGCTGCAGACGCTGGATAACCATCACCTGGATCAGGTGAATGTGATAGGCCATTCCATGGGCGGGAAAATAGCCATGGCGATGACAGCCCTGGCACCGGAACGGGTCAAGCGACTGGTAATTATTGATATCGCCCCCGTCAATTATCAGACCCGTCGGCATGATGCTATTTTTGCAGCACTGCAGGCCGTCAGCGAAGCGGGTATCACCCAACGGGAAGCTGCAGCGCAACTAATGCGTCCTTTGCTGCAGGATGACATGGTCATTAATTTCCTGCTGAAGTCATTCCGTCAGGGAGAGTGGTTATTCAATGTTCCTGCACTTTGGGATAATTACACGACCATTTCCGGCTGGGAAGAGTGTCCTGCCTGGCCTGGCCCTGCCCTCTTTATTCGGGGTGCCTTATCCTCTTATCTGGATAATCACTATCGGGAGCCCCTTCTGGCTCAATTCCCGGCAGCAAAAGCCCATGGGTGCATGCAGAAAAGCCTGATGCCGTCATCAGTGCTGTGCGACGTTTTATGTCCGTCACCTGAAATCAGGGGCTGGCCGCGTTTTAACATTGGCGTCTGTCATCTCACTGGAGTATGATTGCGCGCTAAAATTTTATCGTGTGCTTTTAGCATGATAACCGTATTCATTCATCACTATGCTGCGTGTATCTGATACATCGCAGGTGTTCAGTTTCAAAAATCATGGCAAAAGAAAATACGGATCGTACTACGCTCGATTTATTCGCGAATGAACGCAGACCCGGTCGTCCTAAAACCAGTCTGCTTTCCCGTGACGAACAGTTACGCATAAATAAACGCAACCAGCTAAAACGGGACAGAGTGCGCGGATTACAGCGGGTAGAGCTTAAAATGAACAGTGATGTGGTCGATGCACTGAACTCACTGGCGGCAGAACAACAGTTGAGTCGCAGCGAACTCATCGAACAAATCATCCTGGCGCAGCTGAAAAAGCGTTAAATCTGTGTTGCGCACTCAGGGATAAATCTGACTCGTTTACAAGTACCGCCCACATCTCAGGTCTGCTATTATTCGCGCATCTGTACGGAAATTACATTCATCTGATTTTAAGATTCAAGAGGTTAACCCCACATGGCAATCGTAGGCATCTTTTTTGGCAGCGATACCGGTAACACTGAAAACATCGCAAAAATGATCCAAAAACACTTGGGTAAAGACGTTGCTGAAGTGCACGACATCGCTAAAAGTACCAAAGAAGATTTGGACGCTTTCGATATTCTATTGCTGGGGATCCCGACCTGGTACTACGGTGAAGCGCAGTGTGACTGGGACGATTTTTTCCCGACTCTGGAAGACATTGACTTTAACGGCAAACTGGTTGCCCTGTTCGGCTGCGGTGATCAGGAAGACTATGCGGAATACTTCTGTGATGCATTAGGCACACTGCGGGACATCATCGAGCCAAAAGGTGCAGTCATCGTTGGTCACTGGCCGACAGAGGGTTATCATTTTGAAGCCTCCAAAGGGCTGGCCGATGATAAACACTTCCTGGGCCTGGCCATTGATGAAGACCGCCAGCCTGAACTGACCAACGAACGTGTCAGCCAATGGGTCGCGCAAATTTCCGATGAACTGCAACTGAAAGAAATCCTCAACGCTTAGTAGGGTTTTTTGTATCAGTTGTGGTAGTGTTCACTTCAGCATCTGCAGAGCCGGCTAAAATGACCAGCGGGCTCTGAGCTATTTCCCGATGTCGACGCTTGTATTTTTCCTTTCGTGCGATTTCCGGGAATATCTTTTTTGTATCAGATTGTCACTATCCCTGACAGGCCTGCATTTCACGGTGTTCCGCGACCTTTTCTCAGGGAAAACCGGCCCGGGCCTGTAGTTTCAATTTCGATACTTCGGTTCTATAATGAATCAAAAAAAATAAGGTCATTACCGAACTTCATGGCGCTTTGCCAAAGTCATTTTCAAAAGTAACAGGACAATAACTGCATGACTGACAATAACTCCGCACTGAAAAAGGCCGGTCTGAAGGTCACGCTTCCGAGACTGAAAATTCTGGAAGTTCTTCAGGAACCTGAATGCCATCACGTTAGTGCGGAAGATTTGTACAAACGCCTGATTGATATGGGCGAAGAAATTGGTCTGGCCACGGTGTATCGCGTACTGAACCAGTTTGATGATGCGGGTATCGTAACGCGTCATAACTTCGAAGGCGGTAAGTCAGTCTTTGAATTGACCCAACAGCAGCACCATGACCATCTGATTTGCCTGGATTGTGGCAAGGTTATTGAGTTCAGCGATGAGTCAATTGAACAGCGTCAGCGTGAAATTGCTAAACGTTTTGGCATTAAGCTGACCAACCACAGTCTCTACCTGTATGGTCACTGTACTACGGGTGATTGCCGCGAAGACGACACCTTACATAACGATAAATAAGCATTTTCGTCATGTTGATAGCAGCCTGTAACCGGCTGGAAAAGCGAGTGTCTTTCGCCGGTGACTTCCCGGTCATCCGCTCAAAACCGCGGCATTGTCGCGGTTTTTTATTGTCATCAGATAACGATAGCAATTTCTTATAATTGTAATTAATTGATTTTAAATATAAAAACACCAACCCACAGTCTCATTCCCTGCCCTTAACGCCATTTCCCCTGCTGTTGTAATTTTAATCTGCCGGATATTCATGTTAAGGTTACCAGTAACATTATGACTATCTGTTACAGATTAAGGAATGCATTTGACTACAAAAAGAACTGAACAATCGGTCTGGCTGCATCTGGGTGCAGGTGCTTTTCATCGGGCTCATCAGTGCTGGTATCTGAATGAGTTACATGAAAGCGGTGATACCCTCTGGTCTATTTCACTGGCAAATATTCGTAACAGCAGCACACAGCAGACACTCAAACATCTGGCCCGACAGCAAGGGCGTTACACACTCGAAGTTATCTCTCCTGAAGGCAATATTGCCTACCACACGCTCTCAGCAATTCGTAATGTCATCCTCTGGGACCCGCAAATACAGGCAGTCGTCAGTGAAGGTTCCCGCCCTGAAACCAGAATAATCTCTTTTACCGTCACCGAAGGTGGCTATTTTCTGACTGATGACGGCCATCTGGATCTGAATGCAGCACCTATACAAAGTGATCTTGCCGGTACCGCAGACACGGTTACCCTGTATGGTGCTCTCTATAAGATCCTGACTGCCCGGCGGGAGAATAACGCAGGTCCGGTTACGCTGCTCAGTTGCGATAATCTTCGCAGTAACGGAGAAAGTTTCCGTCGCGGGTTAACCGAATTTGTTGCTGCCCGTCAGGATGACGCATTAGCCCGGTGGCTTGAGCAGAATATCAGTACCCCGGACGGTATGGTCGACCGTATCACACCCGCCTCAGATGACGGACTGTTGCAACGCCTGCGCGCACAGGGGATCAACGATGACAATGCCCCTGTCAGCTGTGAGTCATTCACACAATGGGTGATGCGCGATGATTTCATTGCCGGTCGTCCGGCGCTGGAAAAGGCAGGTGTGGAATTTGCAGATGATGTTATCCCTTACGAAGAAGCTAAAATCCGCGTACTGAACGCAAGCCATAGCGGTATTGCCTGGGCCGGAGGATTGCTCGGTAAGGACTATATTGACCAGAGCCTGTTACCCGAAGTTCGTCAGTGGATCACTGAGTATGTCAGTCAGGATGTCATCCCGGCACTGGGCGACTCACCGATTGATTTAACCCGCTATTGTCAGACTGTGCTGCAACGTTTCGGTAACGAACGGGTACGTGATACCTGTCAGAGGGTATCTTCTGACAGTATTGCCAAACTGCATGAGTTTATTGTTCCGACCCTGAAAGCCCGCTATCAGCAGGGGAAAACACCGCAGGCAACGCTACGTCTGGTCGCGTTATATTTCCTGTTTATGCAGAAGGTCGCGAACCACTCCCTGCCTTTTGACTATCAGGACAGAGCGTGTGGTAGTGTCGATTTCAAAGCAATTTTTGCCAGTGTTGATCCGGTTACGGCCTTTGCGGGCCAGAAAAAGCTGTTAGGGTCTCTGGCCGGAGAGCCGAAATTCATCGCAGACCTGACCCGTACGATCGACGATATGCAGCAACAGTTGAAGATAATGGGGGATGATAAGCCATGAAAAGTGTTTATATTGTAGTGGTTACCGCGATGCTGGCGTTACTGGCGACCTATTTCCTTTCTCCCTGGCCTGTCGCTCTGGGAACCGTCGCGGCCTGGGTAACCACCGGTTCGTTTTTTCTGCAGGTACTGCATATTATCCGTAACCGGGATACCAAAGCTCTGTCGCTGGGGATGTGGTCTGCACTGTTTTTCGGCGTTTCCTGCTGGACCTGGTACGGCTTCCGCGTCAGCGATGTCCCCGTGATGACAGCCAACGGCTTAACCGCATTACTGGCATTCTCGGTCATTGTTCTGAAGCTTTATCACGAACGTCCGGCTAAAAATCAGTTACGCCGTAAGTTACGCGCCATGCCGGGTGTGATCCTTCGTCCGCGGATCCGCAGGCTGCGCCCTTACACTCCGGGTGAAGCCCCGCTACCGGAACAGGATCCTGTTTCACTGCAGGATCCTGTATCGATGAGTCCCCTCAGTAAACTGAAGAAATAATCCGGTTCCTGTCGCCACTTCCGTTGAAAGGCGGACGTGGCGACAGCCCGTCATCAGTCAGCCTGAAGACTGACCACTCTTCCGCTACGGAGTCCGTCAGAGCTGCGGGACCTCACCAGAATTTTACCGGTGACTGCCGGCGGTTGCTGCTCCTGATAATCCATCCAGTGTTGCCCCTCATCGGTGGAATATTCAATTCTGACGCCCGGCAGAGAGGTATTTGCTTCCAGCACCCCGTTACGGATACGCGCCCCTGGTACCGGGATCCGGTAGCTGATACCTGCAGTATCCAGCGTCGGTAAAACAGACCTCCCCAGAAGTGTCGCAAAGCGGTTCCAGTCTGCCTGCAGTTGTTGCTGATTAACATGCCTGGTTTTACCTTTTTCAAAGGTCTTCCCTGGCTGATACGGCAGTTCCCAGTCAGCTTTGTGCCAGGCTCTTTCTGCAACGGCCAGCAACCTCGGGTATAGCCGGTATTCCATTTGCTCGTCGGTTCTGACGATTTCGCTCCATACCTGGGCCGACATCCCCGCAGCCCCCGGCCACCTGCCCTGACCTGTGGCTGAAAAGACTTTTCCGTCACGGTCGGTCGATGTTTCTGCGTTCATGGGCAGATTATCCGGTGAAAAGGTAAAGATTTTCTGTTCATCGCTGAAACGGGTTGCCCAGTAATATCCCGGCTCCTGCGGATCAACTTCATAGGGCATATCGAGATAGAGATAATCCGGCGAAGAAACAATGATCCGATACCCCTTCTCTGCCCATTCACCGGCCGAATTCACGCCGTCCCAATACAGCGGATCCCAGAAGTTAAGAGTCACGGTTCCTGTTGCAAATTCACTGGCTGAACTGATGGCTTTCAGTCCGTCCTGCCACGCCTGCATATTTTTCAGCCCCGCTGATTGCACCAGCTGGCTGACCTGGAGTGCAAACCAGCCAGGCAGATGTGTAAAGTCACCAACCTCCCCCTGCTGGATCCGCTGACGGCAACTGGCAGACTTCGCCCAGGGTTTATCCTGCAGGCTCAAATCACGCTGACCTTTACCGGGTTGCGGATGATTTTTATCGGTATATCCCGGCCCCAGATAGATATTTTTTGCTTCGTCACCGCCGAAATGCCAGGTTTCCAGTGGCTGCCCTGCTTCCCGGTGCATTGCGATAAGTTCATTCATGATTTTGCTGACGAACCGCTGCGCTGATGGCAGGCAGGGATTAATAAAACTGGTACGATCATAATATTGTACGGTCGTCACAGAAGAGTCATCACCGTCTTCCTGTAAGCGATACTGGTTAGCCTCGCTGACTTTCCCTTCGGCCATCAGCTTTTTATACCGCGCTTCCATGGAGATCACAGCCGCACGGGCATGAGCAGGCATATCAATTTCAGGGATAACGGTAATTTGCCGCGCATTAGCATACCGGAGGATCTCAATATAGTCCTCACGGCTGAAGTAACCACTTCCGGTCGTTGAAGTATCGGGGCCGGACCCCAGTTGCGGTAACAGACAGCGTGTTTCAGAGACATCATGGCAACGATTTGCCCCGACAGACGTCAGTTCAGGCAGCCCCGGGATCTCAATTCGCCAGCCTTCATCATCTGATAAGTGTAAATGCAGAATATTCAGTTTATACCGCGACATCTGTTGCAGGGTACGCAGGATAGCGGCCTTTGAATGAAAGTTTCTGGCCACATCGATAAAAATAGCGCGGTAGGCAAACCGGGGGGAATCACTGAGGTTCATGACCGGGATCAGCGGTTCTCCCGTCGCGGGTATCAGTTGCTTCAGTGACTGCAAACCGTTAAATACCCCAAGGCTATCGTAGCCGATAATTTCAGCACGCTCCTGACTAATTTGCAGCCGGTAAGCACCTTCCTTAACCCCCTCTTCTTTGAACCCCGCGGGATCAATAGCAGTGATCACCGGATAACTGCCATCGGTTCTGACCCCGGCTTCCCGGAATTCTTCGGTGATCACATTAGCGCTGTCAGCCGGCAAAGCCCGCAGATCAGCAGCGATCCCCTGCTTCAGACTGACGTTGCCCGCAGTGATCTCAACACTACGCGGTGTCGGAAGAATGTGGCCACGTAACTCTGCCGCCGGTACCGGCGAGGTTAGCTGGTTTTTCAGGTAGCGATTTTCCGCCGTCATTAAAATGTTGGCATCATCCGGCGTCCGCTTCCATTGGCTGGCGGGTAATGTCGTTATTTCTGACAGGTTTTCGGTGGCAGTCGCCGCAATGACTTTGGGTGTTCCCTGTGAAGAGGTGACATACCAGCGGGGCAACACATCCGAAAGCGATAACTGCCAGTATTCATTTATTACCGGTAAGACGATAGAGCCTCCGGCAGGGAACCCCCGGAACGTTTCTGTCGGCTCAATTTTATGTAAATCACCGACAACATGGGTAATTCTGAACTGGTCATTGTCTGTTGCGAGTACCTGACGAATACCAGAAAACCAGATAGCCCAGTCATGACTTTGTAATGCAGCACCGGGATTCGTCAGGGTGATCGTGGCCTGATAGCAGGACCCCCAATCTCCGCCTGATGCCGCACAATTGACCCCGTGCTGCGCAGCAAAATTATCTTCCACTGCAACCTTTACGCCAAAATGGCTCATTTGATCAATCGTCTGCTGATCCGCCCATGCAGAGGCTGAAATTAACATCGTACTGATCACTGCAGATAACCAACATCTACGGGTTAACATAACTTATTATCCTTAATCGTTAACTGATAACACCGGATAAGCCAGGTCAATGTCCGGCAGAATACTTCCGCTTCTTTACTGCGACATTCTCTTCTGACGTTACTGTGTAAACAGAATTTTTATCATCCGGCCGGGCTTTTTCTGTTACGAATGAAAACTGTTTGTCTGAACCGACTGGCAAAAAAACCAAATATCAGTGCGTTGCAGTAAAAATGGCGCCAGCGGGACGTTATTCTCTGTCCCCTTCCTTATTTCAGCGAGAAAGGGAATCCCATGAGAAATTTAATGTCTTTTTCATCCTGGAATATATTTGCGTATCCTCCGGCCCCGGAAGGAATATCGGAATGATTGTTATAACGGGTGAAATGTAATTTGAAGAACGTGCCTTTCGCCCGACCTTCCTGCACGGTATAAATTCCGTCAAGGCTCCACGCCGACTCCCGCAGACGATTGCCGGCGCGATACCAGCGATCAGGCGAGTCATTCACTGAAGACGGCCTGGCATCCCAGCCATAGACGAAGGAGGCGCCGACAGCAAAGCCGGGTAACTTCAGGTGCGCTAAATCATACATTCCGCTGATAAACACCGCTTTTTCGCCATGAGCATTAAAATCAGAACGGTTATCCCACCAGATATCCATCCGGCCATTCGATGACGCATAAGTGGGTGTCATTCGCTGTAAAAAATAACCCTGCCGCCCCGGAGCGCTGACCTGTGTCGCTTCCAGTCGCCAGCTCACCGGTCCGTAGCGATACGCCAGGGTAACGGCTTGCAGCCAGGCCATTCCCTGATACATCTGGTTAGCCGCTTCCTGCGAATGTTGATTTTGTGCTCCGTAAAACTGGTAACTCCCGGTCAACGGCGATCCCGCTACATCGACCGTATAACTGGTTTTAGCCAGATACTGATTGATGTAGTTTTTTGCCTGCCCCGCCGCGGTTTCGAGGACCAGACCATTCCTGAAGTCATACTCCGCGCCCAAAGAATGCAGATAAGCGATGCGGCTACGGCTGTCGTTTTTATAAAAGCGATCCAGTTTCAGATGCCAGGGAGCTTTATAGCGGTCCGCCCACATGTAGGATAATTTCAGGTCTCCGCCGCCGGTATTCTCCGGAGAATAGCGAACCTCAGCCCCCCGGTAAGTACCGGGAAGAAGACTCCAGTGCGGAGCCAGTAAGGTTTGTCCCTGCGGCTGAAGATACCCGGCACGCAGGTTTAACGGACCGTATTTCAGGGTGCCCGCGGCTTTATACAGACTGATACCGCTTTTATCCCCGCCCCATGCTTCAGAATAAGCCCGGTCAGATGCAGAAAAGGCGATTTCATTCGGGTGTGCACTGCCGGAAGATTCCATCATCTCGATGGCGGTAAATGCCGCAATTTCTGCGCTGAAAAGACCGCCGACTGTGCCGGATGAAAAATCAAGATGCCCGTTCCAGGTACCATGAGAGAGGTTTGTCTGGTAATTACTTTGACCAGCTTCTTTACGATCCCTCTCCCGTTGCCAGTAATAAATATCACCGGTCAATCGACTGTCTTCAAAAAAACCGCTGGCATAACTTTCCGGAGAGAGTGAAATAAAGCTACAGGACAGCAAAAGGCACAATCTGCCCGCCCTGTTACCCGGATATCCTTTTTCCATAGGAGGGTTTCCTTCCTGATAATAACGCACGTTTCATTATCTGATGAGTCCCCGGAACAGCAGAAATAATCTTATATTCTCTTGGATTATTATTTATCCGGTGTCAGTGCAGCATATTTTTCGCGACGAAAATTATCAATGATTTTCTGAAGCAGATCAGTGTTTTATGATTCGCTTCACAAAAAAGAAATCCCGGGGAGGAATGGCGGAGACTTGCGGGAATGACAGATTATTACGCAAAGCGATGCCGGAAGCATGCTCATTTTCTTTATAAATAAATATCCTCCGGCATAGCCGGAGGTTTTTCAAATGCGCCTGTAAGGCTCTCTTACCAGCAGCGCCCTAACAGGCGCATCGCAATCTGACATTTGCATTTTGGATTACTTACGGCCCGTAAACGGGCTTCCCGGATAAGGGATCGACAACTGCTCTCCCATTTTATCCGCTTCGAGCTGGTGCTTTATATATTCCTGTATCTTTTTCGTGTTCTTGCCTACCGTGTCTGCATAGTATCCACGGCACCAGAACTCCCTGTTTCTATACTTAAATTTCAAATCCCCGAACTGTTCATACAGCATCAGACTGCTTTTGCCCTTCAGATACCCCATAAAGCCCGATACACTCATCTTCGGCGGGATCTCCAAAAGCATATGAATATGATCAGCACAACATTCCGCTTCCAGGATATTCACATTTTTCCATTCACACAGCTTTCTTAAAATGCTCCCTATTGCCCTTCGCCGCTCTCCATAAAAGACCTGCCTTCGGTACTTAGGTGCGAAAACTATGTGATATTTACAGTTCCATCGGGTATGCGCTAAGCTCTTTTCGTCCCTCATTGGGACCCCCTTTTGATTTCCTGTTGAACCTTTGCAGTTGCCAGACCGCAAGGTGTTTTAACAAATCAAAAGGGGTTTTTATATACGGCCCAAAGCTGAAAGCTTTACGGAACCCCCAGCCTAGCTGGGGGTTTTCTGGATACAAAAAAAAACGCCACTGATGTGGCGTTTTTCTCCGTTTTTACGACTCAGACACCGGCTTTGGCCCAGGTATCACGCAACCCGACGGTACGGTTGAAAACCAGCTTTTCCGGTCCGGAATAAACGCTGTCAGCACAGAAATACCCTTCACGTTCGAACTGATACGGTGAAGAGGCTTCTGCATTTTGCAGACTCTGTTCCACATAACCGTGGCAGATATTCAGTGAATCCGGGTTAATTGTCGACAGGAAATCGTCTTCAGCCCCCGGGTTAGGCACACTGAACAGACGATCGTACAGGCGAAATTCCGCCGGTAAACCGGCACTGACCGAGACCCAATGGATAACGCCCTTCACTTTACGGCCGTCAGCAGGATCTTTGCTCAGCGTTTCTGTATCACACTGGCAATAGATAGTGGTGATGTTGCCGTCTTCGTCCTTCACGGCGCGCTCAGCTTTGATCACATAGGCATTACGCAGGCGGACTTCTTTGCCGGTCACCAGACGTTTGTAATGCTTATTCGCTTCTTCCCGGAAGTCAGCACGATCAATCCACACTTCGCGGCTGAAGGTCACCTCACGGGGGCCCATTTCCGGACGGTTAGGATGATTCGGCATAGTAATAACTTCACTATGGCCTTCCGGCAGGTTTTCAATCACCACCCGGACCGGATCAAGAACGGCCATCGCACGCGGCGCGTTTTCGTTCAGATCATCACGAATACAGGACTCCAGCGAGGCCATTTCGACGATGTTATCCTGTTTGGTCACACCGATACGACGGCAAAACTCGCGGACAGACGCCGCGGTGTAGCCACGACGACGTAAGCCTGATACGGTCAGCATACGGGGGTCATCCCAGCTTTCTACAACATTTTCTGCCACCAGCTGCGTCAGTTTACGCTTGGACATCACCGCGTATTCCAGATTCAGGCGCGAGAACTCATACTGACGCGGGTGTACCTCAATAGAGATATTATCCAGCACCCAGTCGTACAAACGACGGTTGTCCTGGAATTCCAGTGTACAGAGTGAATGCGTGATCCCTTCCAACGCATCGGAAATACAGTGCGTAAAGTCGTACATCGGATAGATGCACCACTGATCCCCTGTTTGATGGTGTTCCGCAAATTTGATCCGGTACAGTACCGGGTCACGCATCACCATAAAGCTGGACGCCATATCGATTTTTGCACGCAGGCAGGCAGTCCCTTCGGCAAAACCACCATCACGCATTTTCCGGAACAGCGCCAGGTTCTCTTCAGGACTACGGTCACGATATGGGCTGTTTTTACCCGCAGATGTCAGCGAACCACGATATTCACGGATTTGTTCCGGAGTCAGCTCATCAACGTAAGCCAGCCCTTTCCGGATCAGTTCTACGGCGTACTGATACAGTTGCTCAAAATAATCTGAAGAATAATGGATCTGGTCATCCCACTGGTATCCCAGCCATTGCACATCACGCTTGATTGACTCGACAAATTCAACATCTTCTTTGACCGGGTTGGTATCATCAAAACGTAAATTACACTTCCCCTGATAATCCTGCGCAATGCCGAAATTCAGGCAGATAGATTTCGCATGGCCAATATGCAGGTAGCCGTTCGGCTCAGGTGGAAAACGCGTATGCACAGTTTTGTGCTTACCGCTAGCCAGGTCTTCGTCAATAATCTGACGAATAAAGTTAGTTGGGCGGGCTTCTGCCTCACTCATCTCAATATCCTCAGTACGTATATCAGGGCAGGTCACCCGTTAAGTTACCGGATATGATCCACAAAGCAGCGTCGGGAAACAACCGTTTGTTGATAAACAACGACAAAAAAAGGCAGGAATCACTTCCTGCCTTCTGTCACGGGTAAAGAGATTAGCCTTTTATTTCATACAGCGGTGTTTCACCCGCCACGACCTGTCCCGTTGCCAGAATCTTCAGGCCCTGGTAATCCTCACTGTTACTGACCACGACCGGGCTTATCATCGAACGGGCATGCTGCCGCAGATAATCCATATCCATCTTCAATACCGGCTGACCGGCTGTCACCACATCGCCCTCATTGACCAACGCGGTAAATCCTTCGCCCTGCAACGAGACCGTATCCAGCCCCATATGGACAATGATTTCCGCACCTTCTTCAGACTCCAGACAGAAAGCATGGCGGGTGGCGAAAATTTTCACTATGGTGCCGGCCAGCGGAGCCACGACCGTATCCCCGGTGGGATTAATGGCAACACCCTCACCGACCGCTTTAGAGGCAAATGCATCATCCGGGACCTCTTCCAGGGCAATCACTTCACCGCTGACGGGTGCCACCAGCGTCGCCACGACAGGTACCCCGGGGATGTCAGTGTTTCGTACCGCCATTTCCGGTGCGGCCACCTTCGGGGCACTGCCGGGATCCACGGCAGCGGCTACCGGTCCTTTCGCCAGCACGATTTTCATTGCACTGGCGATACTTTCCGCACGGGTACCGACCACTATCTGAAGACTCTGTTTATTCAGGCGGATGACCCCTGCGGCACCGAGTTTTTTCGCCAGTTGGTCATTGACGTTACCGGTGTCCCTGACCCCAAGGCGCAGGCGGGTAATACAGGCATCGATGGTGGTCAGGTTTTCTGACCCTCCGGCCGCACTGATATAACGGCGGGCCAGGGTTTCAGTTTCTGACTCATCGCCGACAGACGAGTCAACATCCTCATCATAGCCGTCGGATTCATCACCGCTGACGGCCAGTTCCCGACCGGGAGTTTTCAGGTCAAACTTCAGAATAGTGAAACGGAAGACCAGATAGTAAATAACAAAGAACACCAGCCCCTGCGGGATCAGCATATACCAGTGAGTAGCCAGCGGGTTACGGGTGGATAAGACCAGGTCGACCAGCCCGGCACTAAAACCAAACCCGGCAATCCAGTGTATTTGCGCCGCAATAAAGACAGAAATGCCGGTTAATACCGCATGAATGAAGAACAGCACCGGCGCCACAAACATAAAGGAAAATTCCAGCGGCTCAGTGATCCCGGTAAAGAAAGAGGCAAAAGCCGCCGCCATCATAATTCCGCCGACTTTGGCGCGGTTTTCCGGCCGGGCGCAACGCCATATTGCCAGCGCGGCACCGGGCAGACCAAACATCATCACCGGGAAGAATCCGGCCTGATAACGGCCCGTGATACCCACAATCCCGGTGCCATCCGCAATCGACTGAGCGCCGCCGAGGAATTTAGGGATATCGTTGATACCGGCCACATCAAACCAGAATACCGAGTTCAGGGCATGATGCAGACCCACCGGGATCAGTAAACGGTTAAAGAAGGCATAAATCCCCGCGCCAGCCGCTCCCATTTTCTGTATATGTTCGCCAAAGGAGACCAGTCCGCCAAAGATCACCGGCCAGACATACATCAGTATAAAAGCGACCAGGATCATCAGAAAGGAGACGAGGATCGGAACTAATCGTCGGCCGCTGAAGAAAGACAGAGCTTTGGGAAGTTCCACATGACTGAAGCGGTTATACACTTCTGCAGAAAGTACTCCGACCAGAATACCGACAAACTGGTTATTGATTTTTCCGAACGCCGCAGGAACAGTATCGACCGGAATTTTCTGTATCATCGCCACTGCCGCCGGCGAACAAAGCGTCGTCACTACAAGAAAACCGACAAAACCGGTTAATGCGGCCGCGCCGTCTTTGTCTTTCGACATACCGTAGGCGACCCCGATAGCAAATAATACCGACATATTATCGATAATCGCCGATCCGGATTTTATCAGTAATGCCGCCAGGGCATTCCCTGCACCCCAGGCTTCCGGATCCAGCCAGTAACCCACCCCCATCAGGATAGCTGCTGCCGGAAGTGTCGCGACCGGCACCATCAGTGCCCGCCCCACCCGTTGCATATAACTTAATATACTCACTACTTCCCCCTAATAAACCAGCTGTTTATGTGGTGTATCTGCAGAGCGTTATCGCCTGTAAGGGCCGAAAAACATTCGCTCCGGAACCCGAGCAGAGTGTATGAGGATTTTAATTCGCTTCGCAAATTAATTCCTGATAAAACATGATAAAAGTCAACATAAATTATTTTGCAATCCCCGTGCCACTGGCAGACCCGGGGAACTTATTTTATAATACAAATTATCATCACAACCAGAGCGACCCGGTGCTATTATGTCTGACGTTTGTCATCTTTTAACCGGCACCCTCGTATTGTTAACTGATTTCACTCACTTCATTGAGGTAATACATGAGACTTATCCCGCTGGACACTGCTGCCGGAGTCGCACTCTGGGCTGCGCGCTATATTACCCAAAGAATTAATGCCTTTCAGCCAAACGCAGAGCGCCCGTTTGTCCTGGGGTTACCCACCGGAGGAACTCCGTTACAAACCTACAAGGCGTTGATTGAAATGCATCAGCGCGGAGAGGTGAGTTTTAAACATGTGGTCACTTTTAATATGGACGAATATGTCGGATTAGCCAGAAAACATCCGGAAAGTTATTATAGTTTTATGCACCGAAACTTCTTCGACCATATCGATATTCCCGAAGAAAACATCAACTTACTGGACGGTAATGCTCCCGATATTGAAGAAGAGTGCCGCCGTTATGAAGAAAAAATCCGTCAGTACGGAAAAATACATCTCTTTATGGGCGGAGTCGGTAATGACGGGCATATTGCATTCAACGAACCCGCGTCATCCCTGGCGTCGCGCACCCGAATTAAGACGCTGACGCAGGAAACCCGGGTGGCTAATTCCCGCTTTTTTAATAACGATGTCAGCCAGGTCCCTAAATATGCACTGACCGTCGGTGTCGGAACATTACTGGATGCGGAAGAGATTATGATCCTGGTCACCGGGCAGGTGAAAGCACTGGCTCTGCAGGCCGCCGTAGAAGGCAATGTCAACCATCTATGGACCATCAGTTGCCTGCAGTTACATGAAAAATCCATCATCGTATGCGATGCCCCAGCCACGCAGGAGCTGAAAGTGAAAACACTGAATTACTTCCGTGAAATGGAAGCAGAAAATATTCATAATATTTAAACTGATTAGTAATACAGGTAGCGCCGGAACCGGTGGCGTTATCCGGGGAGACCATGGTATGTATGCTTTAGTAAACGGCCGGATTTATACCGGCTTTCAGGTACTGGATAACTACGCCCTTGTGGTGAACAACGGACTGATTGAAGAAATTTGCCCGGCAGAAACCCTGCCCGCTCATATTCCGCAAACCGATGTCGCGGGGGCAAATATTTCAGCAGGGTTTATCGACCTGCAACTGAATGGTTGCGGAGGGGTCCAGTTTAATGACGAACTGTCGGCACTGAGCCTTACGACACTGGAAACGATGCAGCGGGCGAATGAAAAATCCGGTTGTACCAGTTTCTTACCGACGCTTATTACCAGCAGCGACGAGATGATTTTCAAAGCGGTCGGTACCATGAAAGAATGGCTGGCCCGCCATCAGCATCAGGCTCTGGGACTGCATATCGAAGGCCCCTGGCTGAGTCCGGTTAAGAAAGGGACCCACGACGCAGCCCTGATCCGCCCCTGTTCAGCCTCATTACTGCAGTTTATCTGCGATAATGCTGACGTTATTTCACAAATCACCCTGGCCCCGGAAAAAGTCAGCACCGACGATATTCGCGCGTTATGTGAGGCAGGAATTATCGTCTCTGCCGGACATTCGGAAGCCACCTATGAAGAAGCCATGGCGGGTTTCAACGCCGGCATCAGCAGTGCCACTCATCTGTATAATGCCATGCCTGCATTTGCCGGACGCGCGCCCGGGCTTATCGGGGCAATTTTCGATTCACCTGATATCTGGTGCGGGGTGATTGCCGATGGCCTGCATGTTCATTACGCGAATATCCGCAATGCGAAAAAAATTAAAGGTGAAAAGCTGATCCTGGTGACCGATGCTACGGCACCGGCAGGGGCAGAAATTGAACAGTTCATTTTTGCCGGTAAAACAATATACTATCGTAACGGCTTGTGTGTGGATGAAAATGGCACTCTGAGTGGGTCATCACTGACCATGATTGAAGCTGTCCGCAACAGTGTTGAGCATCTGGGGATTTCTCTTGAAGAAACCCTGCGTATGGCCACACTTTATCCCGCCAGAGCGATAGCCGTTGAAAAGCAACTGGGGTCTCTACAGCGAGGAAAAGTCGCTAACCTGACTGTTTTCACGCATGATTTTAATATATTAAAAACGTTCGTTAATGGTAACGAAGTTTTCAGCAGGTAAGTATTGAATGGTTACTGGCAGACAGACGCAAATTGGTAACATTGATCTTGTAAAACAGTTAAACAGCGCAGCCGTGTATCAACTGATTGATCAGGACGGGCCCATTTCCCGCATACAGATTGCGGAAATCAGCCAGCTTGCGCCCGCCAGTGTCACCAAAATCACCCGGCAGTTGATTGAGCGCGGTCTGATCAAAGAAGTTGAACAGCAGGCTTCAACCGGGGGACGACGCGCTATCTCAATTGTGACCGTGAATGAGGGCTTTCATACCATCGCTATCCGTCTCGGTCGCAAAGATACTACGCTGGCACTGTTTGATCTGGGCGGAGCCCTGCTGACCGAAAAGCATTATCCGATCCCCGATGACAGTGTACCGGCGCTGGAACAGGCGCTGTTTGCCGCCATCGATGCCTTTATTATTGAATGTGAGCCGGTTTTACAGGAGCTGATCGCCATTTCGGTCATTTTACCCGGGCTGGTTGACCCGGTTCAGGGGATTGTCCGTTTTATGCCACACATCGGTGACACCGGGTGGCCGCTGGTCAGAAACCTGGAGGCGCGTTTTAAGACAGCCTGTTTTGTCGGTCATGATATCCGCAGCCTGGCACTGGCTGAGCACTATTTTGGTGCGAGCCGGGACTGTGCGGACTCTATTCTGGTGCGTATCCATCGCGGCACCGGTGCCGGGATTATTGTGAACGGCAACATCTTTTATGGCAGTAACGGAAACGTGGGTGAAATTGGTCACGTACAGGTGGATCCTTTAGGAGAACGCTGTTATTGCGGTAATTTCGGTTGTCTGGAAACCCTCGCGTCTAATACGGCTATAGTTAAACGGGCACAATCACTGCTGGCAAAAGGCTACCCGGGTGAATTAACCGCCGACGCATGCACAATGGCGGATATCTGCACTGCCGCCAATAATGGCGATCCGCTGGCGCAAAACCTGATAAAAGACGTCGGCTACCATCTGGGAAAAGCGCTGGCGATGATGATCAACTTATTTAATCCGCAAAAAATTGTGCTGGCAGGCGACATTACCGCCGCAGAAAGCGTCCTGTTTCCGATCATCCAGCGCTGTATTGATACGCAGGTACTCAATGATTTTCGCCGTCATTTGCCTGTTGTACGATCGCAACTGGACAATCGTTCCGCTATCGGCGCGTTTGCGCTGGCCAAACGCGCGATGCTGAATGGTCTTTTACTTCAGCACCTGCTTGGCGAGTGATGCCATCTATAATTTCATTGACCCGGACTGACCTGATGACCCTTAAAAATGTAATCTGCGATATTGATGGTGTATTGATGCACGATAATACCGCAGTCAAAGGTGCCAAAGAGTTTTTACATGGCTTGCTGGAAAAAGAGGTACCGCTGGTCGTCCTGACCAACTACCCCTCCCAGACAGAACAGGACCTGGCTAACCGCTTTTCCTCTGCCGGTATTACCCTGCCGGACTCGGTCTTTTATACCTCAGCCATGGCAACCGCCGATTTTCTGCGCCGGCAGGAAGGCAAAAAAGCCTATGTCATCGGTGAAGGCGCCTTGATCCATGAGCTTTATAAAGCCGGTTTTACCATTACCGATATTAACCCTGACTTTGTCATCGTCGGTGAGACCCGGTCGTTTAACTGGGAGATGATGCATAAAGCAGCATTCTTTGTGGCTAACGGGGCCCGTTTTATTGCGACCAACCCGGACTCTCATGCCCGGGGCTACGTTCCGGCCTGCGGTGCCTTATGCGCCGGCATCGAGAAAATCACCTCACGGCGGCCGTTCGTGGTCGGGAAACCCAGTCCTTACATTATGCGGGCGGCACTCAATAAGATGCATGCACATTCTGAGGAAACCGTCATTATCGGCGATAACCTGCGTACCGATATCCTGGCAGGCTTTCAGGCCGGTCTGAAAACCATCCTGGTGCTCTCCGGCGTCTCCAGTGCCGATGATGTCGATGTCATGCCTTTCCGTCCCGACTGGATTTATCCGTCTGTCGCCGACATTGATCTCTTCTGACTCCGATCTTTTTCTGATAGTTCAGCCCGGCAGCGACGGGCTGAAATGATACTCAATGCCCCCTGCTGCCGTGACTCCCTGAGCTCAGCCCCTAATTTCCCCGCCCGCCGGAATGCCTTAAAAATAACCGGAAAAGAGATTTCTTTGAATTTCATCTAAAAAAACACCGGGTTTTTTAGATGAAATTTAATATTCCGGCGTCCGGATCAACTATTTTCCATTCAGGTGCTAAATAACTTGCCAGGAGGATGTGAAATAGCGCATTTTCTTATACATCGCGCCGGAACAGGCTGCACTCAGATAACAAGTTTGTGTAAATAACATTACCGTATATGGACTCAGGAGTAGATTATGTGTTCGATTTTTGGTGTTCTGGATCTGAAAACAGATCCCGTTGAATTGCGTAAGAAAGCGCTGGAATTATCCCGTCTGATGCGTCACCGCGGCCCGGACTGGTCCGGAATTTATGCCGATGACCAGGCGATTCTGGCACACGAGCGCTTATCAATTGTCGATGTCAATAACGGAGCACAGCCGCTGTACAACGCCGACAAAACTCACGTCCTGGCGGTCAACGGTGAAATCTACAACCACCAGGAACTGCGTGAAAAATTAAGCGATCGCTACGCGTTCCAGACCGGTTCTGACTGTGAAGTCATTCTTGCTCTTTATCAGGAAAAAGGCGTGGATTTCCTGGATGACCTGCAGGGAATGTTTGCGTTTATTCTGTATGATAAAGAGAAGAACAGCTGGCTGATTGGCCGTGACCATATCGGGATTATTCCTTTATATATCGGTTATGATGAACACGGTAACCTGTTTGCCGCCTCAGAAATGAAAGCTCTGGTTCCTGTCTGCCGTACCATTAGCGAATTCCCGCCGGGCAGCTATATGTCCAGCGTCGACGGTGAAATCCGTCAGTATTACCAGCGCGACTGGATGGAATATGACAACGTTGCCGCTAACGTGACTGATGCAGCCGCTCTGAAAGATGCGCTGGAAGAATCCGTGAAAAGCCACCTGATGTCAGATGTCCCTTACGGGGTTCTGCTCTCCGGCGGTCTGGATTCCTCAATTATCTCGGCAATCACTAAACGTTTTGCTGCAAAACGTATTGAAGATAAAGATAAAAGTGATGCCTGGTGGCCACAGCTGCACTCCTTTGCGGTCGGTCTGAAAGGTGCGCCGGATCTGAAAGCTGCAAAAGAAGTGGCTGACTCCCTCGGAACCGTGCACCACGAAATTAACTTTACGGTTCAGGAAGGTCTGGATGCTATCCGTGATGTGATTTATCACATCGAGACGTATGATGTCACCACTATCCGTGCTTCGACCCCGATGTACCTGATGTCCCGTAAAATTAAAGCGATGGGCATTAAAATGGTGCTGTCAGGCGAAGGTGCTGACGAAGTCTTTGGCGGATACCTGTACTTCCATAAAGCGCCGAACGCTAAAGAATTCCATGAAGAAAACGTGCGTAAGCTGGCTGCACTGCATATGTATGACTGTGCCAGGGCCAACAAAGCCATGTCAGCCTGGGGGGTGGAAGCTCGCGTACCTTTCCTGGATAAAAAATTCCTGGATGTGGCGATGCGTATTAACCCGGAAGATAAAATGTGTGGCAGCAACGGTAAAATGGAAAAACATATCCTGCGTGAATGTTTCTCCTCTTACCTGCCTCACAGCGTCGCATGGCGCCAGAAAGAACAATTCTCTGACGGTGTCGGGTACAGCTGGATCGATAGCCTGAAAGAAGTGGCCGCGGCTCAGGTGACCGATCAGCAACTGGAAATGGCTCACTTCCGTTTCCCGCACAATACGCCGACGTCAAAAGAAGCGTATCTGTACCGTGAAATCTTTGAAGAATTGTTCCCGGTACCGACCGCAGCAGAATGCGTACCCGGTGGCCCGTCCGTTGCCTGTTCTTCAGCAAAAGCCATTGAATGGGACGAAGCGTTCAAAAGTATGGATGATCCATCAGGCCGTGCCGTAGGCGTCCATCAGTCTGCTTATTAAGCCGTCAGCTATCCCTCTGAAAAAGACCGTTGATTAACGGTCTTTTTTTTCGTGTGTGTTTTTTGCACCGTGCAGCTCTGTCTGCCGCCCTTTGACTGACTGCAACGTGTTGAATCATTGTGACGTTCCGACCTGTACGGCTGCGGGGCGGGACCTGATCACAAAGCGAACAACAATTAATCATTATGGTTATTCACCAGACAAACGGCCCTTTTTCGGCAAAAAACGTCAAAAAATTTGTTGACGATCAGGGGCCAACTCCGCATAATGCGCCCCGCAACGCCGTTGAAGGTAACGCGAAAAAAACATGGCTACGTAGCTCAGTTGGTTAGAGCACATCACTCATAATGATGGGGTCACAGGTTCGAATCCCGTCGTAGCCACCATGTTTTGCGGGAGTGGCGAAATTGGTAGACGCACCAGATTTAGGTTCTGGCGCCGCAAGGTGTGCGAGTTCAAGTCTCGCCTCCCGCACCATTTCACGTTATCTTTTAAGGTAAGCAACTGGGATATCGCCAAGCGGTAAGGCACCGGTTTTTGATACCGGCATTCCCTGGTTCGAATCCAGGTATCCCAGCCAATTTCAGTGTGCTCCCCGGAGATGGGATATCGCCAAGCGGTAAGGCACCGGTTTTTGATACCGGCATT
>ERZ794949.111-NODE-111-length-31414-cov-193.155011_pt1 | contig 31414 bp, 18 predicted proteins | sample MGYA00511363_ERZ794949 | MGnify/ENA primary metagenome ERZ794949 (study PRJEB30137, sample SAMN04331402) | food metagenome | isolation source: T1 must sample point D1 replicate B | place: Australia: South Australia ...
ACCACCAACCACCAACCGTTCCTGCTTCACACTCTCGTCATGTGATCTGTCCTCCTCTCCTGTTATCAGCACCACGTATGGTCGCCTGTTTTTTTTCGTTGAAACACACTATACGAAACCCGCCTGCGGTAGGGCGAAAAAAAATAGGACGAGGAAAATTTTTCTACCAAATGGCTTAGGTGAGTAAGATAACCGACTATACACTATATACCGTTGTTTTTAATTGTAATATCCGTAGGTACCAAGAACCAAGCAAGCAGTAAGAGGAATAATGGCGGATCAGAGACCCACCAAAAGAAGAAACATAACACAATCAAATTTTAATGAACAAATTTCCTATATAAACCCAGAACAGCATCTTTTGCAAAGAACTTTAACGTCGATTCCTCACCAAAGTATTGAAGAAGCTAGAGCCTTGAATGATAATCTAGCTTCTATAGGGATGAAGGCTAGACAGTCTGTGCATGTAGGATACAACAGAGGATTAGATAATATCAAGTCAATGGAAGAAGCAAAAACAACATTTCTTCAAAATCAACCCAAAATTAATGATAATTCACAGTATACACTCCCTTCATACAAAAGACCCATTGCACCTGATGAATTTGATGTTGACTACAGAAGAGTACAAACTGATATCCCTGGTGGCTACAACCAACTCATACAGCAGCAATATTTACAACAACAGCTTCAATACCAAAGAGATAACAACATGCTCAACAATACCCCTATGTTCAATAGACCTACCCGAAATATCAATACTGGGTTTTTAATGAATAATGCAAATCTGCAACACTCAAATAGCAACAACCCAGGAATCCAGGGTCTCGAGTATACAAGAACTAGGTCATCAGTGCAGGAAAGTGACATTGAACTTGAAAGACGTCTTAGTGAAATTGACGGCCACAAAGACAAGATGTCTGAGATAGATAATGCCGTACAAGGAACCCTAGACAACATGAACTTTTAACATCGATTATTATTTGCTTTATTTTCTTTTCTTCTTTTTTTTTCCATTATTCAATATATAACCTATTTACACTTATTTGATTTTATTTAGATGTCGCAAACTTCTTGATTTCTCCTTCAGCATTATCTATAATTTCAGATGAAATTTTGATTTTGTTTGCTAAATAATCCAATCTAGGTTTGAATGACTTTCCATTTTCTTGAACATACTTGAAGTTTTTAATTTCATCTTCCCACTTTTGAATTCTTCCTGCTTCAAAACCAACAATTTTGATGTAGTAAGCTGTTTTCAATAGTTTGAACACTGGTTCATCATTCATTAATTCCATGAACGCTTCTCTGAATAACGGCTTTGCAGGCTTTATAGTGGCCAACATACCTCTGTCTCTAGAAATACTGATCAACCCATCTTTTTCTAGATCCAATAAAGCGGCTTCGGGATTTGATTTGAATATGTTGCTGTATCTGATATCCTTCATGGTGATTTGCCCGTTTAGAGCCAATTTCTCTACTAATTCAAAAGCTTGTGCACCTCTAACGGTTGTATCAGACAAAAACATTTGTGTAATTTGTTCAATGGCTTGAGATTTCATTTTGCTCAAAGCTTCATACTCACTTTCACCAGATTTGATTCTTCTAATAAAGGCTTGGAGATCTAACATTCTTCCACCTAATGGTTGAATAGTATTCAAATCCAATTCTTTGTTGAAATTTTTCAAAACATACTTTCTGGCCACTTCCTCGCTTGCATCACTCAAAACCATATTTTTGAAGATTTGGTTAGGTAAAGATTGAGTTAACAAAGAAACATTTGAGATTGTTTCTGTTAGGAAAACAACATGGGCTAAGTTCATTTGTACCAACAAAGCAGCCCATTCAGCTAATTCTTTGTAAACAAAACTATTTATTTCAGAAGTTGAGCTAAATCTATCAATAACAATAACAGGTTTGGCATCAGGATGTTGTAACAAATAATCTTCTTCATTTCCACTAACATATTTGGATAAAGCAACTCTACGTATGGCGATGACAGCTGTGGCTAACATACTATTGAATTGTTTTTCCTTTGATTCTGAAAGTCCAGATTTTTGACCTGTTAAAGATTGAACCCCTAAGTCAATAATGCTGACAAAAGAGTTAATCCATGGGAAAATTGGGTAATAACCTAGTTGGGAGGATGCATTGGCCAAAAATCTACTATCAATTCTGGTTTTCACCAAAGAATCACAATCCAAATACATAACATTGTCTCTGTCCTTCAAAGCTGCTCGAACCATGCTGTTTTTACCAGATCCTCTAGGACCTCTAATCACAACAAATGTGTTGTTGTTTTCCTCTAACCACATTTTGAAATCATTGACTTCATCTTCAAAAAAGGCAGTGCCTTCATCAGCTGTTTCTTTGTTAAAGTATTTTAGCAAATTTGAATAATAAGACTTATTCAATAGCTGGAATTTCTTGGTTATCTTCAATTCAATCATATATTCTCTTATAGGATCAAAAATCAACAAAGCCAAAATAGATAAAAGAGCTAATGATAAAGGAATGGCTAGTCTAGTATGATTGACATAGAAGTTTCTTACTAAGTGATGGCTAGTATTCTTGTCAAATTTGATAATCAAGTTGATGTTATTTAGGGTAAAGCCATTCACACAATTTTTAGCACAGACAGCGGAATACAGATTTTTGAATTGTACCAATGTGGTCTTATCTCCACAACTTATCTCTACTATTTGCCCATATCTTCTGAATAATGAGTATACGTCTTGCTCAGGTAATTTTCCCTCATGTGACAAAATCAAATTTCTTGAGGGTAATCTTTGCATATCTTCAACTAAAGGTGTTCCCTTTGTTGGGAAACAAGTTACTCTTTTAAAAACAAACCCCTTTTGACTATCTTGAACCAATTTTTGGATTTTCAAGTTAATATCAGCAACAGTGTATGGATATGGAACTAAAAACTTTGCAAATGCACCTCCATCCCTTCTCATAGATATAAAATCGGTCATTTCAAAGTTGTTCTTTGTCAAATCCATTATTTTTTGTCTTGCCTCTTTGTTACTGTTTTGAAGGGCAAAAAATGCGTACCAAGTCAAAACATTTGTTCTGGTAAACACATTGTCAAAGTAGAACAAAGTTTCTCTCTTGGTCTTCTCAATCACCGTTTCATTTGTTTCTCCACTTTCTTCATCTGCTTTTTTAATATCGGTAGATATAAATCGTTTGCTATTAACCACTAGGGGTTTATATTGAAACGTGTAAAATTTGGCATGTTGTTTTAAAAACTGCGTATTTCTCCTTATAAGATTCATTCTAAGAAGCTACTCTATGTATTGGTCTCTTACACCCTGTTGTTACTACTATAAATCTACTAGTTTTCAATATTTAAAATGCTGAAATTCATACCCCCCGAAAAAACAGCGTAAAGCACCAAAACTGTTAGTATAACGGCCATAAAAAAAAAACGTGAACAAATTATGACAACTAGGGTTATGAATACGACTACAACTAGTCTAATGACAGGTATTAATACGTAAAAAAAGCTACTTTAATTGATGAAATATATAGTGGACACACCGTTATTATTTAGGAATGTTCTTGTAAACTAAACTTCTAATCTTGGCGTACTTCTTGTTAATGTTATCTCTTCTATATCTCTTGGCCTTGGAAGTGAAGTATTGGGCACTTTCCAAACCAGTCATTTCAGGACCTTCACCAAAGTATATCATATTCTTTTCTTTGTTCAAAGTAGCATTAACCTTGGCTTTGCTGATAGTTTCTTCTAGAATTTCAGTAACAACATCAACACTCAATTCAAACTTAGTGCTTAGCTTAGAGATCGATAGGTTAGCAGCAAAGACCTTGACGTAGAAGAAGTAAGCCTTCAAGGATTGTCTCTTCATAGTGTCAACCAACTTCAACTTCATTTCTTCATCTTGGAACAAACTCCAAGCATTAGTCTTAGATAATAATTCTACACCAACTTTCCATTCACCTCTTAGTAATTCCTTGGCAGAGTGGATAATGAAATCACTTTCGGTTTCGGCTGGAGCATGGAAACCGTATCTTTCGTATGATCCAATCTTTCTGGAAATTCCCTTGGTGGAGTTGATAATATCATCTAAGTCCCCGTAGTTTCTGGATCTGGAAGCTATGCTTGGAATGTCATTCAACATGGAACAAGTTAGATAAACACTGTCAACCAAAGTTAAATCAATGTGTTTGTGGAATGGTAAGTGGACTTCTTCAAATTTGATGTTTTCATCAACTATTTCGTTGTCAGCATATTCAGCATATCTGTTGACTAACTTTTGACCCATCAAGTATTTCAAGGATCCAGCAATGGAAACAGGATGTAATAAAGATTGGGAGTCGTGGAATAAGCAATTCTTGAAAGATGAGAAACCTAATTGAACAACAACTCTGTTAAATAGAATTTGAACAGATAAATCATATTGATCAATAGACTTGTTATGCAAGAATACCTTACTGAAGTTTTCCATTAAAGAAACAGATGTGTTGAAATCATCGTTTAAAGAAAGGTAGTAAATCTTGTATAAGTTGGCCTTTTCCCAGAAGTTTAATAACTTAGCATCCTTGTTGTTATTAATAACTTCAACTAAGCTGTCAATTAACTTGGTGGTTTCACTTGAAGAACCAGATTGGAATTGAGATTTGTAAGTCAATTTCAAATCATCAACATAATCCCAAGCTTGAGTTTCGTTCAAAGCAATCAAATCGGTTGGCTTGAAATAGATGTAATCCAATCTCAATACTATAACTCTTGATAAATAGAATACAGCCTTATCTTCAGGTAAGGTTTTTTCTAAGTATAATTGTAATCTTAAAATCAAGTTATAGATTAACTGTTCATCTCTTAATCTATCAACGTATTCAGGAGATTTGAAAGAAGTGTATAATAAAGATTTGATAAATTCAGAACTCAAACTTTCAACGTAAGTGAAAAGAGATCCTAAAATTTCTTTTTTACCGGTCTTTGGATTGATCAAAGTTTCTTTATCATCAATGAAATCACTTCTAACAGCAACTTCAGAAATAATATATTCGTCAAAGTTTTCTTCTAAGATATCAAACAAAGTTTCAATTTCCTTCAAGGAAGTTTTCCATTGAGCAATTGGTTGATAAGTCAAAGATTTAGTGGACTCGAATCTCATTGGGATCAAGTTCATGAAACACAAGATTTTTTCGTAAACATCTGAGGCGTAATTTTCCAATAAATCAGTAACGGTTTCCATTTGCTGAGCAATTGTGGAGTTCTTCTTACCTCTACTTTCCAATAAAACATTGAATTTGGTGAAAAATTGAACAGACTTGGAAACTAACTTAGGTGTGTTTTCTTCTTCTAGTTGTTTTTGCATGGCTTCATCAATGTATACGGACTTAGCATCTTCAGATAATAATTCTTCACTGTTGAAAATAGATTCTCTAGATTTATTGAAGACTTCAATGAATTCATTGAATTCCTTAGCAGATTTCTTGTATTTTAGTTTCAAACTGACAAAGGCCTTGGTGTTGTTCTTGGTTTTATTGATAGATTCTTCTTCATTGTAAGTTTCAATAGCTTCGTTAGCTTGGATCAAAATCTTGATAGCAATATTTGGAACAGCTTGGTTGTTTTGTTGTTGGAACTTAGCCAAAACCTTCATGGCATTGTCAAATAACTCTAAAATTTTTTCAAAGTCATTTGTCAATTCAGCAGTATCGATTTTTTTAGAAATCTTGAAGAATTGTAACAATGACTTTTCTCTGGCAGATCTAACCTTATTTCTACCGTTTTCATCGTCTGATTCATCATCAGAAGAACTATAGTCAGAGTCAGCAGCTTGGTTGGACTTCAAGAATTTGTTATTTTGAGCATTGTAACCTAGTGGAGGACCTTTTCTGAATTGAGGCTTCTTATACCAATCAGGACCGTATGGCTTGGAGTCGGAATCATCATCGTAATCAGATTCGTATTCAGATTCTTCTTCATCGGCGTGTTCTGATGGCTTGCTGACTGTGACTTCTTCGTCGGATTCGGATCCAGAGAAATCATTATCAAATAATTCTTCATCATCTGAAACATCTTCATCGTTTAAACCATAGCTTTTAGTTTGGTTGTAATCGTCAGAATCGGAGTCTGAATCATCTGTTCTTAGTTCTTCTTCGGAAGAGTTCAGAAAATCGTAATTAATTTGGAAATATTTCGAAATCGTTAAAGACTCTGAAAATTCTTCAAAAACTTTCTCACTAGCTCCTGTGGCTTCTTGTGTGCTCATTTTTTTTTTGATATATTGGTTAAAAACGGTTATTGTCTTTTATATATGGTCTTAAAACAAAAGAAACTGCTTATATTTATCGGTGAATATGGGCCTTATTTGGGTTATTTTGAAATTAATATTTTTAAAATCTGCCTTAGTATTAATACCATATGGGAAAAACTCATAGAGCGTCTATGAAATTTGCCCAGGGCATGAAAAAAAAAAGAAATGGTAGGTGAAAAATTTTCGCCTGGTTACAACCTGGTAAAAATTTCCTATTTGGGTAATGTGCTTATAAGCTGTGTGTGAGATATGTCCGATGGACGCTTTTGGCGTCTCCACGTAGCACTTAAAGCTGGAGGGCGCCGGGAGGGAAGACACGTGTAGCGTAGATGGCAGAAACGTGACTGTGTTACTGTTTTTGGGTATTTGTGCTGATTGTTGTCATAAAAGCAGGCTATTTGGACGTTTTTGTGCAAAAATTTTGATTCTGGTCTGTGCAGCGGTGGCTTCATGCACTTGGTTGGCATCATCTGTGGGGTTTTTTGGAGTTCCACCACAATGTGGTTCCTGTAGATCAGCGTTAACAAATGTTTTTGGTCTTATATCCGATACAATGGTCGGGTAACTACATAACTTTTCCCTAAACGGATGTCCCTGTTTTTTTCTTTTTCGTCCACATGTTCGAGTCAGCAATATAGCGCGTTTATGTTATGATTTATACCATTTTTTTCAATCCTATGTTTATTTCAATGTCGGTTGATTAAAAGTCTTTGATAAAGAACAGATCTATTCCAATACCAACATAAAACGTAGCCAAACAACTTACCACTAATCTTATCTTTTTCAAAAAAAAAAAATGTCTGGAAGAGTGCAAGCCAGTAACGGTGGTGTTGCTTGTAAACAATGTGGAGGAACTGTTTTTGTGAAAGATATCTCTAATGCTAATAATGATACAGTTTGTGAAAGTTGTGGTACCGTTCAAGAAGAAAATCCTATAGTTTCTGAAGTTACTTTTGGTGAATCCTCATCCGGTGCTGCTGTTGTTCATGGTTCTTTTTTGGCTGCTGGGCAAGCCCATTCAGGTACATCAGGAGCTTTAGAATCTAGAGAGCAAACTCTTCAAAATGCCAAAAGAAAATTAAGAGCTGTTTCTTATGCTTTACATATACCGGAATATATCACTGAAGCTGCTTTTCAATGGTACAAATTGTGTTTGACACATAACTTTGTTCAAGGTAGAAAGTCCCAAAACGTCATATCTGCTTGTCTTTATGTAGCTTGTAGAAAAGAAAAAACTCATCACATGTTAATTGACTTTTCTTCTAGATTGCAAATATCAGTGTACTCTATAGGTTCAACATTTTTAAAAATGTGCAAACAACTTCATATAACTGATTTGCCATTAGTTGATCCGTCATTGTATATTCAATCATTTGCAACTAAACTTCAACTAGGTGACATGAAGAACGTTGTCATTAATGACTCTTTGAAACTAGCTCAAAGAATGGCCAAAGATTGGATGTATGAAGGTAGAAGACCTGCTGGTATAGCTGGTGCATGTTTATTGCTAGCATGCAGAATGAACAATATAAGAATCACTCATAATGAAATAGTTGCTGTTTCTCATGTCGGAGAAGAAACTTTACAAACTAGATTGGATGAGTTCAAGGGAACTTCATCTGCAAGTTTATCTATTGAAAAATTCAGAGAAAATTACGAAACTGTTAGCAACCAAGATGAGTTACCACCTTCAGTGAAAAAGAACATCAAAAACCTGAAAAAAATGAATAAGAAAATGGAAAACTATATGATTACAGATTCTGATATTTTGAAGTCTGATCCAATGATGCTTCAAGTCTTGAACGAACAAGAATTATCCAGTAATGAATTGAATTTCTATTTGAAAAAGCTGGATAAAGTAAGAGTAGATAATGTAACAAGAATGCAAAAAACACATGGTATAGATGACTCTGAAGTATTGGGTATGGATGGTGATCTACGAAAACGTATATTAAGAAAAAGAGACATTAACCATGAAAAGGTAATAGACAATATGTCTAGTTTTATAAAAAAAACTGGAAGTTCTACTGAATCAAATAAATCAACTTCAGTGCCCAAGGATGAAGCTAAGGTTAGAGCTAGTGGGGATGAATCTCATGAAGACACAAACCAATTGGAGGACGATGATGATTTGTTAAACAACCTTGAAAATGATCCTTACCGTCCAAAGAATTTGCATTTACTACCTACCACAGACTCCATACTTGAAAAAATTCCTGATGGGGATAACTTCGATGATTTGGAAGACGATGATGAAATCTTAGCTTCCATTTTAGATGAGAGTGAAGCCAAGGAAAAGGAACGTATCTGGGTTGGTTTAAATGCTGAATACTTAATAGAACAAGAAGAAAAGAGATTGAAAAAAGAAGCTGATATTCTAACAGGTAATGCTCATGGAGATGGGAAAAAGAGAAAGAGAACTAGAAATGCAGGAGGAAATAACTCAAGTGACAGAAAAAGAGTTACTAAAATACCTACTGAAACAACAGTTCGTGATCCAGTTAAGGCTCAATTCAATATGGCCAGTTTGAATCAATACTTTCAAAGTGGCAATACAAATGCTGAAAACGTTGAAGGATTGGATCCATTGGGTAATTTGGCTATTGGCACAGATGGCATTGTGCCCGCCAAAATTGAAGCTGACAACATAGCTGACAGTGTCAAAACAATGCTGCAAGGAAACCAAACCTTGTCTAAAAAGATCAATTACAGTGCAATAGATAGTTTATTCAATTAAAAAAAAATAATCTTATAATATATATGTCTTATTTTGTCATTTCAATTATTTTTTGGTTTTTTGTTTCTTTTTTAATAAAACAACTTGACTACATTATCTTTGACCACATAAAAGAAATACTCGTTTTCTACGATTTTTACGTCGTTTGCATGCTTGCTAATATCAAAAGCACCACCTTTAGTGATGGTTAAAGTCCCGGATATGTCTTTAGCAAATCCAGTTTTCAAGGACTTCACAGTGAATATAACATCTGATTTATATTGCAAGCTTTGGAAAAATGTTGTGTATTGATATTGCAAAAAAGAATTAATGTAATGGTTGTAATAATCAATGTTTGAAATGATTATTATATGTTGAAACTTTTCATTTTGTAATTTATTGATGAAGTCGTTGTACAAAGATATAGAGGTCATGCCTTCCAAAGAAGATATCAACAATTCAGGTTGTTCTAAAATCAAAATTCTGCCCTCTTTAGAGCTAATGTGTTTATACTTCGCATCCACTAACTTTGGTAAAGATGTAGTTTGAAGCCCTAATGTCATATCAACATACTCGATGTCTATATTAGAAGTATTTCCAACGTTTTGTGTTATATTTTGCTTCATAAATTTGTTGTTGTTTATAAAAGACGACACGGTAAACTTGTATTCACTGCTGTTAGAATCCTCATTGATAAATTTGTTGATTAACCATAATGGATAAGTTCCGTTGTTGTAAAGAATAGAGTATATGGAAGAGTGGTTTTTATCACTCGTATTAGGTAATATTCTATGATTAGAATAAACATTTAAGTCCTGATTTTGTTGCATTTTTATTTTTTTTCCTGTTTGCCTCGGTATCTGCCTAATTCATATCTCATAACTCATGTCTAAAGACCAATTACGTATACTTTTACAGTCTTCATAATATTCAAATTATTCAAAATCTCACTTTTCGCTTTCCCTAAGTGATATTTCCACGTGACGAACGTTTCTTTTTTTTTTTGGCCTTTTAATATTTCTCCCCCAGTGCTAAAATATGCGTTGGCTGTATGAAAAATTTTATTTTCAATAATTTAAACTATATGTTATTTGAAACTTAGAGCAGGGTTGGAGTTGATTTCTACTAAGAGAATATTTGTATAAACAACCATAGATCTCATATAGAATACAATATGTCTACTGTTTCTTTCCCAGCTGTCTCTGACAACACTGTCAAAGTTTCCAACTTGAAATTATCTGTTTACAAGAAGAAAGTCGAACCAATCGGTGAAAACTTTGTCCACCATGCTCAAAGAGCCATCAGAAACCACACTTTCTCTGAATACGACGAAATTTTAGCTGAAAAGCAAAGAGCTTACGTTGCTGCCAACACCAAGGCTGTTGATCCAGATGAAGCTTTATTCGATGAAAAGATTGAAGACGAAAGTATGTTCAGCATTGAAGCCAAGGATTGGAAGACTGCTGATTTATACATGGCCATGGGTTTATCCAAATTGAGATACAAAGCCACTGCTGATCAAATCATTAAGGCCCACAGAAGACAAGTTTTGATGTACCATCCAGATAAGACCTCTGCTGCCACCAACGGTGCTTCTTTGAAACAAGACTCCATTTTCAAGATTATTCAAAAGGCCTTTGAAGTTTTGACCAATGATACCAAGAGAAAGCAATATGACTCTTGTGATCCAAAGTCTGATGTTTTACCACCAAAGGTTGGTTCCAAGTACGACTTCTACGAAACCTTTGCTGCTGTCTTTGATTCTGAAGCCAGATTCTCTAAGAAGCCATACAATGTTTCTTTAGGTGATGCCAACAGTTCCAAGGAAGATGTTGAAAAGTTCTATGCCTTCTGGAACAGATTTGATTCCTGGAGAACTTTCGAATTCTTAGATGAAGATGTTCCAGATGATTCTTCCAACAGAGACCACAAGAGATACATCGAAAAGAAGAACAAGGCTGCTAGAGACAAAAAGAAAACCGTTGATAACTCCAGATTAGCCAAGTTAGTTGAAAGAGCTTTCAATGAAGATCCAAGAGTCAAGAGCTTCAAGGAAGCTGAAAAGAAGGCTAAGGAACAAAAGAAGTGGGAAGCTGGTGCTGCTGCCAGAGCTGAAGCTGAAGCCAAAGCCAAGGCTGAAGAAGAAGCTAGAATCAAAGCTGAAGAAGAAGCCAAGAACGCTGCTGACTCTAAAGTCAATGCCAAGAAGGCCAAGGAAGCTGCTAAAAGTGCCAAGAAGAAAAACAAAAGAGCTGTTAGATCTGCTGGTAAGGACCAAGCCTACTTTGGTGATGCTGCTAAGGAAGAAGAAATCGACGCTCAATTGGGTAACATTGTTGAAGCCTTAAACGATGATCAATTAGTTGCTGTTGCTGCTAAGATGTCTGGTGATGCTGCTTCTGTTAAGGCTGCTTTACAAGAAATTGCCAAACAATTAGCTGCTGACAAGGCTGTTGCTGAAGCTTCCGTTTCTTACTTCTTATAAGTGTATATACACTCAGTATAACATCCCAACATTTATATAACATTTTTAAAACGTTTTGTTCAAATTATTACTTGCTTCTGTTTTTGGTATTTTTGCCTATTTCGTCGATCAATGGTTCTGATCCAGCATTGCATAGTATTCCTTGTGTTCGTTTTTCAGACGCATATTTTTTTTCGCCTTAAATTTTTTGGTAGAACACCCTTATTATGTATATACGGATTCGACAGCTAATAAGAGTTTAAATACACACCTTTTTGTAAGTGATCTATGAATGTACTAAGACATAAAACATTACTAAAACACCAAATAAATACTATAAAAGAAGGCAAATACACTTACAGAAATATTTGGAAGCTAGTGCAAATTTTAAAAAAATGTCAAATTATAGAGGTAATAATAGCCAAATGAACTTTGGAACAGTTCCAAAACAAAAGTCATCCCCATATCCTTCAACAAAACAAAGCAAACCAAGCTTCCTGCAATCAGAAAACGAAACCTTTAATATCTACTTGAACAAGTTTGATCAATTCACAGATAACTTTGATTTTTTTTATGATTCACCATTAATTTCTAAAATTAGACCATATACACCAATCATAGCCAGATTCTTGATTGTTGCCACCTTCTTTGAAGATACCTTGAGAATCTTTTCCCAATGGGCAGATCAAGTATTTTACTTGTGGCATTATAGACACATCCCATATTTCTTAGCATATCTATTTTTGCTATTGGTTTCTTTTACTATGTTTGGTGCCTCCGTTTTGATGGTATTGAATAAAAAAGTCAGCTATGCTGCCATTGCATTGATAGCTACTGTTGGTTTACAAGCTTTAGTATATGGGTCTGCATCTGGATTCTCCTTTGTCTTAAGAAATATATCCGTTGTAGGTGGGTTATTAATAGCTATTGGTGATTCCATCGTTACAAATAAGAGCATATTTGGAATGTTGCCTGAACTAACCAATAAAAAAGAAGAGAAAAAAAATATCATCTTGTTGACAGGTAGAATATTGATTGTTGTCATGTTCTTGACATTCACTGTTCAAAAGAACTTCTTGACCATTATTTTAGTGTTGTTTGGTACTTTGTTGATTGCAATTGGCTACAAAACAAGATTTGCTTCTGCTTTGTTGTTAACCATATTGTTTGTTTACAACATTTCCATTAACAACTATTGGTTCTACAAAAGAGGTAAGAGAGATATGTTAAAGTACGAATTCTTCCAAAACTTATCTATTATGGGTGGTTTGTTACTAGCTGTTAACACAGGTGCTGGTCAGCATTCATTAGATGAAAAGAAGAAGATATACTAACTGTAATATACCAATATATATATATATATATGTAATCCACTATTCTCAATAAGCTTGAAAACTATTCTTACAGCATAATACTAGTTTGTTATTAAATTGTTACCAAATTGGACATGTGGATATATGAATTAACTTTTAAGCGCCTTTCCTATTTGGGATTCATAATTTTTTATTTTTTTTTTTAGGGGAATAAATTTATTCTGTGCACACGAGTAACGCTTATAGCCATTACATTTAGTACATCTGGGGGGGTCAAAAGAAAGCTGTTTTAAAGGAAAGCAGAAATACTATAAAATTTTGATAAACCACTCAAAAAAAGTAAAACATAAACTAAGAATGGTAGTAGGAATATTAAAAAATAAAGGACAAGAAAACGTGAATAATCAGCAACCTGAGATCAACCACAACTCATCCAAAGAAGAACTTCAAAAGTTCAGAAAACAAGTGTATGAAAACACATTGTTGAATGCCAAACTTGCTGATAATCAAAATCACATGGATATTAAAAGACTTAGTGAAACTTCATTAAGCTCACCAGGTGAATTTGAAGGAGAAACTGAAGATGGACGCCACTTCAAAGTTCCTAAGGATGTATTGCAAATGAAATTAGACAAAAATGTCCTTGGAACCCCACCAAGCCAAGTTATCAATGACAATATCATCTGGAATAAACAAAATTTGGATGACAATGAAATACTTAAACAACAGTACCAAGACATCCATGTTGATGAGCCCAAAACACCTTACCAAGGTGCTGTTGATCTAGAAGGGGAGTATTATAAAGTTGATGATGATGAACTGGAAGACTTCTCCTTAGGTGATTCAGCCGTTGAAGTGGAGGAGGAAAAACCTAAGAAATCCTTTGCTGAAATGAGAAAGGAGCATTACAAGCTAGGGAATGCTTTGAAGAAGTAATAATGACTTATATACTTTTTAATGAATAGTATTTTTATGAGAGTGTTAAGTGCGCGGTCACGTGTTTGCTATTGCGCCAAAAAAAATCAAACACAAACGTACCTAATAAAAAGTCTCTTTTGTCAATAAATAACCACATTATTAAATGGTAGGCAAACACACCTATAGTTTCATGTATAAAAAAACTATCATATACAATATAGAAACATATATATGAAGTGTTCATTTCCAGTATGTGAAACCCAAGTAGTCAAACCTCTTCTTCCAAAAACACGTGACCATTTTCGGATTTTAGCATATATATTCCGGGTATATTTATGTTTTGCGTGAGTTTTTTCCCCCTTTGTAAGGAGATCAGTGATTCCTCCCATTCATACACTGTTTTTCTTGCTTTTTTTTTTATTCACTTAATAACATGTGCTGTTGGGCTATAAATAACTAATATAGCAACAACCCCCACAAACAAGCACTTATTTTTCAATATAAAATGGGGTTAATTAAAAAGACAAAATCTACCAGCAATCGTAACAGATCAGGCTCTGGCTCTTCCCTTGAAGGCCATTTACCAAATGTGAAGCTAACCAAAGAAGATGTTCATAACTACAAAAGCAGTACAGCAGATGTCCATGATCCTATTCTTTCTGCTGTTCAAGATGCCCAACCATTTGAAGACAGTGGAGACTACGGCAATGCTACCAACAATGCTTACAGAAAATCATATTTATCTCAAATGAACCAATATGATCCAAATCAACAAGACCCAAATGGTGACAACTTTGACGCTCAATCACACAATTCCTCTGCCATTAAGAACGGTAAACTTGTAGATGTATTTGGTCAACCTATTAACATTCCAGATATTTCTAATCCAACAAGAGAAAGAGATGAAAGACCTTTGGATACCATCAAGTCATTTGAATATGCCATATCTGGTGATCCATTCTGGGGTTCTAATTTAGAAACCCAACAGTATGGTTTCAGAGTTAGACCTCAATTTTCCCATTTACTTCCTGGTAACGGCACTGTTCAACCTCAATATGATGCTGAAGGTAATTATTTGCCTCAAGAACATCCTTCTGCCTACAACCACATTGAAGAACAAGGTGTTTACGTGGCTCCTCAAAGACAACAAACTGAACAAAAGAAGAAGAGAGGATTCTTTGGTAAAAAGAAGAAACAAGCTACTGATTAAACACAGGAAACATGATTTTAAAACGAAATATTTTGTTTAAAAGACAGGCAATGTATCTTATATAAATAATAGATAAAGTAGGATAATTGGTGTTTTCTTACGTTGCTATTTTCACAATTAAATTTACCAATTTATATACCTGTATGCTCATTAGCATACAATGATTTGAGTACCATTGTCGGAGATTGCTGCTTAAAGCCGATTTCAGAATTTGAAATTCAAGATTTGTAGCGCTACCAAGTTGATCTGAAAATTGCTTTTTTTTTTTCTCTCTCTTTTGCCTCTTCTCCGACAGCTTCTCTGCTCATGTTAAATTATTTTAAAAGAATTGAAATAATTGTAGTTTTGAAGCCTTAATTACTAGAGAATCTGTAAGTATAACACCCAAAATTAAGAAGATAGCATAACCATACTAATGTCTACAAAATCATTCAGATCTGGTAATAACAGACAGGACTTGGAATCCATCATTAACTCTGGTTCCAACAAAATTAAAAGAAAAATCAGAGACATAGAAAGATTGCTTGCCAAGAAGAAAGACAGTCTTCCAGATACCATTCTTATAGAAAAAGAAAGATACTTGAAAACTTTGAATTTAGAACTTAAACATAATGAACTTAAACAAAAAGCTCAAAAATATAGTAAGAAGTACCATATGATCCGTTTTTTTGAAAAGAAGAAATCTTTAAAGAATTATAAAAAAGCCTTGAAGGCTGGTAAAGAAGACATAAAAAAAGAACAACTGGAGTTATTATATGCCTACAACTTTCCAAAATGTGAGAAATATGTGTCTTTATATCCCTCCTCTGAAGAAAAAGAAGCAGCTGTTCCTAAAGATAGACAATTCTACTTGGCAGCTATTGAAAAACACTGGAAAAATAAAACACTACCATTATCTGTCAGTGATATAATGAATGGTAAGAAGAACAACCAAGATGATATTGGATTATTGATCAAAGAAGAAATTCCTGAAGATCTTGAAGAAGTTAAAGAATCAGAAGTCAAGAAAGCAGAAATTGTTGAAGATAATGAAAATAGTGATGAAGATGACTTCTTTGAATAAAAGTGATTATATATTTCGAGTTCTGTTTTTTGGCTGTAGAAAAACAAAAAAAATTATTATTATTGAACTAATGCAACTTTATAACTAATATCCAAGGCATCGTTTATCAATTCAAATTGGATTCTTTGAGTGTTTAAAACCGTTTCAGAATCCAATTCTATGGAAACACGTATTTCACCTTTTTTGTTTGGCATACATCTCTTCAGTATTTTTAACTCATCACCTATGGATCCCAGCAAGAACCAAGATTCTTTTTGTTTCTTTTTGTAAGCTGCACAGTACACATGATATCCATATTCATGGAACTTGTTCAAATGGTTTGCTACTAAAGTCAATTTCTTTTCGTTTGTATTTCTTTTAACAATCAAAGTTTTCTCGTCTAAAATTGGCAAGTTCTTAGCTGTATTAATAAACTCTTTTTTCTTATTAATATCAAAAATATCTTTAGAAAGTCTTTTGAAATCTTTTGAATACAGAATCTTATTTATTTCGGTAGATGAAGCAGCTTTTAAAGTCTTTAATGTAATTTTAGACTCAATAGCCTCATCACCATCTTTTTTGCTGCTTCTTCTTTTAGTAAAACCAGGTAAACAGCTGACAAAATCGTCTCCTGGCATACACCCTTGCTTTAAACACCACAATAATTGAATCAATTTTTTCACAACTTCTAAATAACCAAATTGAGCAGCAGTATCAATGTATGCTTGTGTCAGTCTTAAAGTTTGATCCAAAACAGTCAAAGTATCTTGGTAGTAATCAGCCACAGGTAATTCCATATTACTGAAATAAGCTTGTAATAGCAAAAAGACCTTGATATGTGGGTCCCACAAAGGCAAAGTCTTGTCAAAGGTATCTTCCGCTGGGAATCTTACATTTTTGGATATCTCAATATTCAAAAACTCTTCATTGTGTCTAACAGGTAGTTCATGATATTCAACAGCCATGGACAACCAGTACAAACAGTCTTTAAAACTAGCCTCTTTGGTAATGTTGTTTAATACAAATCTTAAAGTCTTGTGAGAAATGTAGTAATAAGAACTTATTTCCAAAAACAAAGTTCCGTATATGTCATTTCCTTGAACAACAATAGACTTGGATTCCTCTAGTTCTGCCAATGACTTATCAATCAATTGAGATAAATGCAAATTAATTTTTGATACATCAATATCTTCAGTGATACCATAAAAGGAAGGATTGTGGAATATTCTTCTGAATAAAAAGGTATATTTCAAAAAGTCCATGCATTGATCTTTTTTCGAAATTGTTCCATTAATTATCTCAGCACCCAAGTGATCATCCAATACTTTATCCAAAGATGATTCAACAGGGAACCCTATATGCAAAAAGTGTTTATAATAAGATTTTTTACCTTCCTTGCACATGACAATTGCTTTACCCTCAGTATCATGGTTCACTCTTCCAGATCTACCCATCATTTGCAAAACATCAACCAAGTTGTATTCTCTATACTTTTCAATTTTAGCATCAAAAAATTCTGTACCTTTGATAATAACTAAATGAGCAGGTGTATTAACACCCCAAGCAATAGTACTTGTAGCTATTAAGATCTGAATTTTTTTTTCTTCAAATAGCTTGAAACATGTATCTCTATCATTCATAGACAAACCTGCATGATGGCAACCTATACCAAATGATAAAGAAAGTTTTAAAGTTTCATCTTCAACCATGTCAACGTATTTCTGAGTTTCAGCATCATTGCTAAATCTGCAGAACCGCTTAGCATTAGATTCATTTCCAAGCATGTGAATCAATTCAACAGCGGTTATTCTAGTTTGTCTTCTAGAAGCAACAAAGATCACTACCGGTTTTTCAGGAGAATGTTGTTTGATAGCTGTGAAAATAGGCTTGTTCATTACCTTCATCAATGCAGAAAAGTTCAAAGTATCTGGGAAACCATCGATATAAGTGGTAATAGGAACTGGTCTAACACTCGATGGGAAATTAAACAACCCATTGGACTTACAGCCAAGCCAAGCTGCCATATCAAATGAATTGGCAACCGCAGTAGACATACCCAACAATCTTACTTTGTACCCAGTTTTTGCACTCATGTAATTCATTCTTGAAACAATCATTTCCAAAATTGGCCCTCTGTCAGAAGTCAGTAAATGCACTTCATCCATTATAACCAAAGAAACATCTTGCACAAATGATCTTGTTCTCCAATTTCTGGAAATACCATCAAACTTTTCTGGAGTTGTAATAATGATTGTAGCATCAATAACATCCTTGAAATCAGGATTATTGTCACCAGTAAGCTCAACAACTTTGTATCCAGTATGTGGTGTTATTCTTGCAGTCCAATCGTGTACTCTTTCCTTTACCAATGCCTTCATAGGCGCAATGTAAACAATTTTGGAACCTGGTCTTCTCTTAAGAGCTTCAAAAATTACTATTTCAGATATCAAAGTCTTACCTGAAGAAGTAGGCGCACCCATAAATATGTTGTCTGATGAATGATACAATGAGTGGAATGCCATAGTTTGAATTGGATTGAAATACTTAAAATTGTAAATATCTTCCAAAATAGGATTATCGAAGGCCTTAATTGGTAATGGCCTCAACCCTAACAATCTTGTAGTCAAACTTTCGTTTTGTGGCTTTAACAAGTTTGTCAATGATACTACGTCTGTATATTGACAACCAACAAAGGTATCATTGACTATGGTAATAACAACTTGGTGTGGAACTGGGTCTGCTATAGGGATCATAAAATCCAAGTAATGATCGCTTCTGTAATTTTGGGAATTCAATATAAATCTTTCTGAATGTAATATTCTGGAATCACCAGATTCTTCAACTATAACCCAGAAGTACAAAGTTTGACCATACCTTTGTTTATCCCATTTGAAATTAGGGGTAATAGTTGTTTTTATTCTGATAATTTGTGAAGATATTGGATACATCTCACTATTCAATTGGAGCCTTGGAAATGTCTTTATTATCCCATAAATTTTTGGACCAGCAGATTTGTTTCTTAAAAAGTCACCTAGTTCACTGCTTGAAAACTCAAACAAATCATCAATAGAAACATCCTTTTTATTCAAAACTTTGATAAATTGTTGATTTTGTAGGAATTGAGACAATGGATGTGTAAATACCCATACTTTTTGCTCAATGCTTTTACATATTTCCAGCATGCTTTTGGTGAACACTCCCCATTTCTTGTTCAACCCAATTAGAAACAAAGCCCTACATATTCTCACACTGTTTTGAGCAATGTAATTTGAGTCAGAATACAAAGCTGAATCATTAATGTTGGCACAAGATATAAATGCTTGTAATAAGATATTTGTTTTGTGCTGAGAAGATTCAGGATCTCCACCAATTTGGTATGGTGAGTTTTCAGCCAAAGCAGACAATTCCTTGGCTTCTTCAGCTCTAAATTTAATGGAATCAAATTCAGCAGACATAGAAATCATACTAAAAATATCAGCTTCAGTAGATAAGGGATTGATCATTTTGGAAAAAATCTCTACAGATTCATTTAGTAAATAAAAGTCGGATGCTATTCTACCTAAATTTTTAGCTAAAAAGATACCTGAAGTAGAATCATAAACAATCATATCCAATTGATGTAGTCTTGTAGCTGCTTCCATAATAATCCTTTTTCTAGCATCATACAAAATAGGATCGAGTTCAAAGTCCATCCAACTTAAACCGTATTTTAATGGATTTTTCATCATTCTTATGTATAAGTAAGTATAACCTAGCCAATCAACAGCTTCTTTAAGATTGGTGATTGTTCCCAAGGATATTTCAGCATTTAAATTATCAGTAACATTACTCAAAAACTTCGATTCTATAGGATGTTGCTGTGTTAATAAAGACAAATAATGATCCAATTTATCCTGTGTAGTTAACAAAATACCTATACCAAAATCTTCAAAACCAGGTCTTCCTGATCTACCAAAAATTTGGATAACATCAGAAATATTCATATCAGTCATACCACCTTTCTTGGAATCATAAATATTAGTACCCTTAATGATAACAGCTGCTGCAGGTAGATTGATACCCCAAGCTAATGTTGCTGTACAAACCAAGACTCTTATAGCACCTTTCAAAAACATTTGCTCCGTTAGATTTCTATCTGATCTTGACATACCAGCATGATGCACACCAAATCCCTTTTCATAAAGTTCCTTTAAGTCACGATCTCTAGATTGTGTCATTTTTCTTTTAAAATATCCTTCGTCTTCAGCAGACAATTCAGGAAGAAACACAACATCGTCAGCATAACTTTGTGCAAATCTTATAAATGTTCGAGCCGATTTGACTGTATCTTTTCTTGAATTTACAAAAACCATAACTTGTTTGCCTTGCTGAACAATGTCCACCAATTTGTCATAAGCTACGTTATCTATAGTCTCTCTACTTTGGGGGTTTGTGCTTGTTCCTTTTACACCAATAATTTGTTGTTCAAGTGGACATGGTCTAAAAGATTGATCAAAGAAAAAAATCCCATTTTTACCAACACATAAAAAGTTCTTGACATCTAAATAGTTTGGTAAAGTTGCAGATAACCCTACAATTCTTACCATTTTTTGGTTTGCTTCAACATGCCTCAAAGTTCTTGCTACCAATGTTTCAATGACTGGACCTCTATCTTCATTCAATAAATGAACTTCATCAATAATCAACAACTGTACCTTGTTAATCATGTCTGTGTCACCTGTATTGGACTTTCTTGTAACAACATCCCACTTTTCCGGAGTTGTTACAATCACTTGAGTGTTGTTAATTTCTTCCTTTGTCAATTGCATATCTCCTGTTAACTCACGAACTTTCACACCTAACCAATTCAATCTTTTGTTAAATTTATCCACAATTTCAGCAGCCAGAGCCTTTAATGGGGCAACATAAATGATCTTGAAAGCATCCAGGTCTATGACAATTTTTTCATTTTCTTCATTCAATCTTAAATCTGACAACTCATCAGCATTGGAATGCTGCTTGATTGTATTTAAAATGGTTAATATAGCTATGTCAGATTTACCGGCACCTGTAGGTGCACATACTAATATGTTCTCATTAGAGTTGTATGCCGTTGGATAAATCACGGTTTGAACTTTATTAAAGTTTTTATAACTTGGAAAACATCCTCTGATGAACCTATCTTGTTTCTGTATTTCTAATAATTTTAAATCTGGCAATAGTTCATCTTTTTTAGTCTTTGCTGGAATCACAACTTCTTCAAAGTTGTTCTTTTGCTCACGAGTCGTTCCAATAGGTAAGGAGTACGTATCTCCTGATATGGATAAAATGTTGTTTGCTGCGTATTTTTGGTATACATGTGGATATTCGCTCATATCAACACCTACTGATTTTTTCAATACCTTGGAAGTTGATTGTGAATTAAAGGTTGTTTTGAATTTTCTAGTGGAATCTTCTATAGCCTCTGGTGTTGCCTCCTCTTGGTGTTGTGCTTCTTGGCTAGCAATTTCATTTTGAAATTCCTCTTGTTGCTTCAATAAAATCACATTTGAGTTCGTAATAATTTCAGAAATGATCTCTATGTTTTCAAATCCCAGCAAATCAAAAAGATCTGATTGTAGCTTGTTCTCATTCTCGGTGTTGTCAACAAGAATTCTGATAATTTCTGAAAATAATTGGTTAAAATCCAAGCCTGTTTTATTCGAGCTTTTGATATCTTTAATCAGTCTGTGATAAACCCTGTCGTATCCATCTACTTCCTCCATTGTATAAGAGCCTAAAAGTTCGATATTTTCTTGGTTTTACTACGTTGTTAACACTTCTATTAGATGCTTTCATTACTGAATATACAGCGCTTTTAAGCTTGTTCGTTGCATGTGACCAAAACACGTATATTTTAAAAACAGTGAATAATTTTTTTTGGCTGTCGGAGATAAAACCTTATTTCCGCTGTGCAAGACACATTTACCACGGGAAAAGGTGATTCATGGATTTAAAGAAACAAGAAGAGCCTACAAAACAGACCAAAGAAACAGGGAACATATACACTATATACAACATGAGAGCATTAGGTAAGAGATTTTTAGTTCTTCTTGAGTACACAATAATATGTTTATTAGCAATTGCTAGTGTTGAATACTTTAAATACAGCACAAAAATCCATTATGATTGGTTCCATTGCACACCAGTTTATGAGAACATAACAGCAGCTAACAATATACAAAAGTTGTTTGCGGTTGGGGGACCATCATGTGACAAAAGAGGACAATTGAAGACCATAGTCAAAAGAATTGGTAGAGATTACCCAGTCAACACGGAAAGAAAGTCATTCTGTATCGTTGAAGACAAGTCATTGGCATATAAACATTATCCCATCGAAAACGGTAACAAAGGCAATCCAGGTTATTTTGCGTACATTGCTTCTACCGAAAATATGTCAGATATGAATAAATTAACTAGTCTGTGTGATTCAGAGTCAATTTTCAACATTTAAATGAATTTGGTATATATGAAGAAACGAATCCTTTATATATATACATATATAGCTTACTTTGCTTGATACATTGGGCATATCTTACTTGTTTTGATGTGACCAACTTGACCACAAACCTTACATGTTCTAGTGGCTACTTTTCTCTCCTTTGTAGGAGTTCCTTCCACGTTAGTTGCATCACTATTGACGTTGACCTTTTTCTCTTTCTTGCTTTTTCTATTGGCTTGAGCTTGTGTTACAGCTATAGATCTTTTACTGACTTCACTCAGCTTCTTGGTCAGCATGGCATGTAGCTTGTCTGTTTTTTCTTGGTCGTTTTTACCCAAAATGTACTTTTTAGCATCATCTTTTAGTAATTGCTCAGTATCCAAAGAAGCTTCCAAGTTTTCGTAGTAAGCAATATATGAATGAATCAAAGATGGATCCTTAATGTATTGAGTTTCTCTATGAATAATACCATTAGCATCCTTCTTCTTACGCACAAATTTCATTACCTTGCCTTTAGGAACTTTAGAACTAAACTCTGGAGTTTTTTTAAAGTGAGTAATGTTACTTAGATTAGCATTGTGACCTAACTGCTTGAACGGATTTTCTATAGATAAAGAAAGCTGTTGTCTGTACCAAACTCTCTTCATTTCTTCCTCATAAGTTAACTTACCGGATTTGTCATCTTTCTTTTTGGTCATATAAACAGATTTTGGAACATTAACAGGCTTGGCAACCTTTTTCTGCTCTTCATAAGATAAACTGTTGTACAATTCTTCTTCTGGTGAATCCTTCTTTGCCACAGTTGTTGCTCTTAATAAATTAAAACCTTCTCCTAAACCAGTTGGGTCACCTTCACCTGTTATGGCTACAGTGGTTCTGAAATTAGTGGAATTAATAAAATTTTTAGAGGTGTTCCACGGAGCTAATTGTTCTTCCAAATTAACTTGTACTTCATCAATATTATACAATTTATTATCTTCTAAAAACTTTTCATGCTCCAAAACTTGGTCTTGTATAGCAACATCTTCAGGTGTAATCAACTTTTCAAGTTGTTCATCATCAGGCAGAACCTCATTGTCCTTTAATTTCCAATACCCAGTACCAGTTCTTTTTTGTTTTTTAAATTCAGGTTCTTTGTTTTCAGAGTATCTATAAAACTTCATGAATTCTTTTAGCTTTGTTTTTAAATGCAAATCAGAAGAATCTTTGAAATGAACTTTGATATCTTTCAAAGTCAAAGAATCAGTTGGTGAATTCTTTATCAACTTGTAAGCTAACAATTTCAATCTATTTTTCACTATAGAATTCATCTTTCTGGTATTTGGTCCAGGATATTCGTTAACAGGCATCGTTTGACCAACTGTATACAAATTGTCTATTTTTCTCAAAAAATACCTAGGCACACCTGCATTACCACCCCCTTGGGATTTCACTAACAAATAGTCTTTGTATCTCAGCTTGTGTGGCACAATAGGAGCACGAATCATATTATTGAACATGGATGTGGTTATTTCACCTTTAATGACTTGGCCGTAATTCCAGAAAGGTGATTTATCTTGTGTTCCCAAAACAATATTTTCACCAATGGCTTGTTTGGGTTTATATTGATCATCCTCATCTTTCTTTCTGTAGTAGTTAACAATTTTAGTGTTCATACCAAATTTTGATAACCCTGATGGGTTTTGTTCTGAATACTCAAGTAAAAATACAGGAGCTGAGTCACCTAAAGTCAAATCACTAGTCTTTTCAAAGATTTCAGAAACATCTTTTCCTTTATCTCTCTTTCTCTTTCTATTCTTGATTTTAGAAAAGCTGACTACAGAACCAGGTCTCATCTTTTCAAAGAATGGTGTTTGTTTATGAACAAATCTAACCTTCTCATCTGCATTGACACTCTTGTAGAATGGTGTTTGTAATTTACTAGCAGGCATTGAGTGCTGGATGTTCAAGGATCCAACATTCGTTCTGATTTGAGACTTATAATTCTTTCTTAATAAATCATATGCTGCATCATTTGATATATTAAATCTTTGCTTGATAGTTTTATCATTGACTTTAAAGGCATTATTCGATTTTTTTAGTATTTTGTAAGGTTTATAGTTAGTCTTGTCTATAAGGTCAGAAGTGACTTGCTCTAAATGCATTCTATCATCTCTTGGTGTAATTATTGGTTTGGAGTAATTGGATAAATCACCAGCAATTAATGCATCATCATTCCATAAAGCAACTTCACTTTCATTATCGGACCCGTTGTACTCACTATTTGAATCTTTATCGCTTTCTTCAAATACTTCTTGTTCATGTAGAGTATCTATAGAAAAACTAGTTGGGGTTTTGTTTTCGATTTTCTCTTCTCCCAAGAGCTTGTCAACATTCCATTCATCTGTAGCTAAGCTATTCAATTGAAGATTTCCAGAGAAAAATTTTCTATCATTGTTGATGTCAGACTTGTCATCGTCTTCTCCGGTAGTACCAGAACTCTTACCATTTATTCCAAAACCATCTTCTTCTGTCTTGGATACTTTAGTAAGTTCAGGAAATCTCAACTCATCTTGAACTTTTATAATATTCTTCCTGGATTTGGTGATTTGTTTGGTGGATCTCTTTTTATTTGTACTAAAGAATCTATGAGAGTCAGGTTGTACAGTTATTGAGATTGTAGGTTTTAGAGGTTTCAAGATCCTTGTAGGTACTTGCCATTCATATTCAACAGTAGGAGCCTTTATAAGCTGTGATAGTCGAAAATTAGAGTTATTTGCCAGATTAGGAAAGTAAGTCTTTAACTGTAATTCTTTTAATTCTTGTTCGTTTTTGGGTTTTTTGAAAGTTGTTAATAGCTTCTTAAATTTGTTATGTATTTCTTCATTAGAGTTGTGTAAGAAACTTTTATGTTCTTCTTCGACAATTTTCAAAACTTCGTCATTGCTGTTTGAGTCCTTAACTTCAAACAAATTATCACCAAAATCTTTTTTCATGTCATCATCTCCCATCAAATTCTCATTATCTGAGCCATTCATGCTATCATCCTCAAAGTCCGATACCAATTCATCTTCATCCTCAAAATCTATGGCATCTGGTAAATGTTCAATTTCACCTTCATCATTGCCATCGTGCTTCTTTGACCCTTTATCCTTACTATTCTGATCAATGATACTCATAATGTTCATAGATCCAAAATCTCCTCCTAATAAAGCATCGTATGCTTCATCATCGTTTCTAAGAGCATCACTGTTGCCATGCCCACTCATCTTGTTAGGTGTAAAATAAAGTCTGTATCTTTTACAATTACCACTTATTTATAAGTTGAAATATCACTAATTTCAGTTTCAAAAGAAAGAAAACAGAAAAATAATCAATACTACAATAAATATGCTAAAGAAGTACCTCCAAATCCTCTCTTTGTCAATTGGTTTCTGGTTATAATCTATTCTCTGAATAACCCTAACGTCATGTATTGGTATCCATTTTTTAAAACAACATAAGGTGAACAAACCCAAAAGGCAAAAAAAAAAAAAATCGGCCAAAATAGGAAATTAATATTGTTGCCCTGACAGATTGCTATTTTGCACGATATTGACCCAATGGAGAGCCAGTATGCAGCTCTGTGTAGTGCCAATATGCAGCTCTGTGTAGTAGCGCCGTGTAGCTCTGTGCAGTGCCAGTATGCAGCTCTCTGTGGTAGCTCTGTGTAGCAACTATGCAAGGGTTATTTACTTCTTTATATAAATGGTTACAACGGAATCCCTGGCTATATCAACAGCTTGTTTCAACTCGTCCTTCTTAAGGAGTGAGAAGGATTTTCTCTTTTCAGGCATTCTTATAGAATTAATTTCAGAAATGATCTTCTTGTAGTTTCGTAGATCTCCGGATCCAGAGAACAATATGACCATAGAATTCTTACTCAAACTTTCGGTTAGCTTACGCAACGTTTTTTTCAAGCTTTTTATTGCTTGTTGTTCCTTGATGGCATCTACATGGTCATCGGTTATAGACTCGCTTTTGTGCAAAGTATCCATATTATCGTCGAGCATACTAGAGAATGTGTTTGACGTCTTTCCAGCTAAGTATCTGGTGTTTTCTAGAGTGCTTAGCTTTCCAACGAAAAGTGAACATGTATCATAATTTTTTATGATCTTTTCTATTATATCTTCGTCATCTTTAAAGGAAACGACTTTCATGTTTGAGCCTTCATTTAAGTCGGTTATCGCTTCATCAGGAGCATATTTGTTGAATACTAGAGATTTCACATTGGAGGAGTCTTCCAGTTTCTTGAAAATAGTCTCCGAATTCAGGTTTAGTCCTGTTTGCAATCCTTTCTTCAACTTGAGTTGAACCAACTCTAAACATGTTCTAGCATCAACACAAGGATCATGACCCACAGCATCATTGTTTTGAATTTCTTTGCCCAAGTAGATAGAAGACAAGTTTCTTAGCGCAGGTTTGAAAGGCGGTCCTTTAACATGTTCATATATTACAGCAGTGTCTATAACCTTTGGATGTCTAATTTTCAAAGCTTTTAAATCAGATTGAAGAGAATGGCCAATAAGAATGTCTCTTGAATCAACATAAGTTGTAATAAACTTTTGAATATCTGCTAATCTAAAATGGGCTTTTTGCATCATTTCTTCGGTTATCCCAGAGTATTTTGTTAAATAATCAGTGATAGGATTATCTGGTACCACTAAATGATCAAACACTACTTGTCCTTTAAAGTTTACTATAGAAACTCTTGTCAATTCGTGACCAGCTTTGGTTAAACACATCTCACAATCTAAGGAAAAAACTTGAGGTACATAGTTCATCGTTCCTTTGGAGGCTGTTTGTGCCCAAACTGAAGTATCTGGGAGACTCATGTTAATTTCATTGACTTTCTGTTTCATTGCATTATTGCCTATGAAGAAATCCGGATGTAATGGATATTGCAATTCAATCATATCATCGGCCTTTAGTAAAAGATCCTCAATCATTGGCTTCTTTTTTGATAACTCTTTTATTATAGCTTGTTGCTTTTGTTTTGGCAAAGGAACATTCGTAAATGCTGAAAAAGCTGAAAATACAAAGCTTCCGTTTCCAGGAGCCTTTGATGAAAGAGTAAGTGTATTATCTGTTTCAAAGAAAGACTCTGTTGTAAACATTATTTTGTCTTTGTCATTCAAAAGTTCGTCAAATGACTTCAAATTTTGGCCATTGTAACTCAAATCCTTTGGTTGTGCACCTGGAATTTGTAATACTACGATTTTTTCTATATTCATTCTGTTTTCAACCTTGCACCAAATAGGCTTATTTCTTTCGGTTTTGTCCAAACAATAAATTACCAAATCTCTGATATCCTTAATGGTTAAAGGTTTGTTGTAGTGAGGTTCGATTAAAAGCTTTGGTGGCTTCATATGTTTTCTTTTTACTTTTTTACTGTTTTGATTCATAGAGCCAACAAATGAGCCTTCAATAGCAAATTCGGTATTGCTATTTGTTATTTTAGTCTTTTTATTTTCCGGATATTCATTACTGTTTAGTGATGGTATAGAGCTTGATTTTGTAGAATCAGATTCTTCTCTTATAATATCTTCCTGCTTTGTGGTTGGTATAAAGTTTTGGAGAATATTTTGTTTATTATTGATATCTTGGTAATTCGATGATCTTCTTCTTCTTTTACCTGTATTTAGACCAATATTCAATTCTGGTGAATTGGATAATTTTCTTAAAGCTTCATGCCCATCAAGGGATTCTGATATTAAATGGTCAATTTTATGGGTTCCTGGAGCCATAAACAGTTGCTCATCAAAGTCACTTTCAAGTTGTTTTCTTCTTCTCATTTCTTTTTTAGAATTTCCTTGTGTATCATCTCCATCGATATCTTCATCGCCATCGTAGCCAAATTCACTTTCATCATAGTCTTCTTCCCCATCATTGCTCATTATACCTCTGTTAGAAGCAGGTTTGTTATGTATAGTAGCCAATTGTGCATCCTTCGTACTCTCGAAAGCAATACTCTTTGTTTCGTTGCTACCTACTTCCTTTTCAAAAGTCGGCTTGCTATTTTTATTATCAGAATTTGCGCTTGTTTTTATGTATGTATTACTTCCTATGAAATCCATATTACTATCTGGTAATATATTACTTGAATGATTGGAAAGGGTTGGAATAATCGGCTCTGTGTCCCTACGATTCAATTCATCTCCAACATTGCTTTGATTTATTGATTCATTGATCAATTGGCCATTCAGAAATTGTGAATTTGAAGAGACCACAAATAAATTTCCTTCGTTAATTAGTGAATTATTGGTTGACGTATTCTCACGTGCAAAAAACTCGTTTTTATCTGTTGAATCATTGGTCAAATCAATATCGTTGTATGGCTCAAGACTGTTTTCTTTTGCATCATCATCAAGCATATCATTGTTGTCTTCATCATCTATGTCACCATCGTCTTCCGATATGAGCATTGCTAAGTCTCTTAACTTCTTTTTGCTGTTGAACCCAGTTAATCTATTCAGTGCTTTCTTTTGATAGTTACCAATTTTCTTCAGTCTTTGTCTTCTATTGGATATGCTTTCATTTGCTTTGTTGTATAATCTCATAGTATTTGTTACCGTTCCTGTGTCCAAATATCCTCTTGAAATACCACCTAAATGTTTATATCTCTTGTTACTATTTCTCGACCCCGTACCAGCTTGAAGTGATTTATCTGCATACTTCTTATTTGCTGATTGTAAAAGTTTATTTCTAGTAACTTTCTTTCTTCTCAAGCTCGAAGATGTGTTTGTATCTCCTCTTGGATCCCAATTCTTGTTCTCGTAATCAGACTCCATTTTTGTATTTGTCGAAATTTAAATACCTTACCTACCCTATGAATAATATAAAAACAACAAATTCAACTTTAAATCAATTAAAATATATAGATAGATAAAGCTGTTGAGCTGGTAGTGCTAATTGGGGGGCTCCTGACCTTCATTCTTTCTACAGCTATTACTAAGGTTGAATACAATTTTCACCTTGAAAAGACCTCAATATATATGAGCTTCGCTTAAATCAAAGAGAGCAGGAAAAAAAACAGTCAATTTGGAACGTACACGTGATTAAATAAAAAACGGATTTAAAGTGTGGTCACGTGCGTATAATTTGAAGCAATCAATTAGGGCTTAAACAGCAGTATAAAATGTATTTAATAATCACCAAAGTTGTGGATACCAATGTCAACATCGGCCTTAAAGTCAGTGTCAGCTTTGTTCTTAGCTCTCAACAATTCCAATTCTTTCAAATAACCTTCTTCAACACCAGTGACATAGTTACCAGTGAATACACCAACTTCAAACTTCTTTATGCTTTCAGAGGAGCAACATTCAATCAAGTCTTCTAAAGTTTGGTAGATTACAGCATCACAATGAAGCTCTTTACAAATTTCTTCATCGGTTTTATCGTATGCAACCAAGGCCTTGGTATCAGCTAAGTCAATACCGTATATGTGGTTATATCTGATAGGAGGAGCAGCAGATGCAAAGAAGACTTTTTTGGCCCCAGCATCTTGAGCCATATGAATGATTTCTCTAGAAGTTGTACCTCTAACAATAGAGTCATCAACAATCAAGACATTTTTGTCTTTGAATTCAGATTCCATGGCATTCAATTTCTTTCTTACAGAAGATACTCTTTCTTTTTGGTTAGGCATAATGAAGGTTCTACCAACATATCTATTCTTAACAAAACCTTCTCTGTATGGTTTGTTTAATTCAATAGCACATTGCAAAGCAGCTGTTCTGGCGGTATCAGGAACAGACATCACAACATCAATGTTTTCTTTTCCAACAATCTTTTCAACTCTGTGAGCTAATTTAACACCCATTTGCAATCTGGTATGGTAAACGGAAATACCGTCTAAAATGGAATCTGGTCTAGCAAAGTAAACGTATTCGAAAATATCTGGTCTGTATGAGTTTGGAGAAACAACTTGCTTGAAAATAGGTTCGGTACACTCCTTTGGAATGATAACAGCTTCACCAGGTAAAATATCTCTGAAGGTTGTAAATCCATGAGCTTTTAAAACAACGGATTCGGAAGCCAACATGTAATCTTTTGTCTTGGTGTCTTCGTTGTATCTTTCACCAAACAATAAAGGTCTGATACCATTTGGATCTCTGAACCCAAACAAACCGAACCCAGCTAGCATACCAACACAGGCGTAACCACCTCTGCATAATCTATAAACACCTTCCAAAGCCAAAAATATATCTTCTTGGTTGACTCTGTATTTGTTGTGTTTTTCTAATTCAGAAGCAAATACATTCAATAAAAGCTCTGAATCAGAATCGGTGTTAATATGTCTATGAACTGTTTCATCCATGTATCTGGTCAAAGAGTGAGGATTAACTAAGTTACCGTTGTGTGACAAAACAATACCGTATGGAGAATTGACATAAAAAGGTTGAGCTTCGGAGTTGGCTGATGATCCGGCTGTAGGATATCTCAAATGAGCAATCCCCATGGATCCTTGTAACCCGGCCATTCTTTGTCTGGTGAAGACATCTCTGGCCATACCGTTACCTTTACATTGGTACAATCTACCTCCCTTACCACAGGTTGAAATACCTGCGGCATCTTGTCCTCTATGTTGTAGGAATAAAGATCCATCGAATAGTTCTGGAGCTACTGCTTGATTCTGGTCTGCTAACACAATACCTAAAACACCACACATTTTATATTTACAATAATGGTTTTGATTGGTCTTCTATAATTCATCTTCCATTAAAGTTCTAATCAAAGATTTATACTTATATTGTGTGTTTGTCTATATTAATCAGAGTTTTAAATTTTAAAAAAATGAAATTGAAAAAAAAAAATGCACTATGAGAAGTTTCAAATATTGTGAACTTCTTACGCATCAATCAAATATTAGCGATCCGAGTATGACAAAAAAAGCAGGCTTGTGCGGGAGGGAATATTGGGACTGCTGAACAGTGGGAGTGTGTAAAGTCCGAAGGGGTGTTTAAAGTCCGGTGGTAAG